>Ga0073934_10001506_pt1 | contig 55296 bp, 51 predicted proteins | sample LarsenN4metaG_FD_76834 | JGI IMG/M metagenome (GOLD analysis project Ga0073934, IMG submission 76834) | Hot spring sediment bacterial and archeal communities from British Columbia, Canada, to study Microbial Dark Matter (Phase II) - Larsen... ...
AGCGCGTTGCGGGCGTCGTCCAAAGCGGACAGGGAACTGTAGTACGCGCCGACGATCGCCCCCGACGCCCCTTCGACGGTCGCCAGGTTCCGGCGCGCCGCCAGAATCGCGGCGTCCGACGCGTCCAGGCGCGCCCGCACATCGGCCAGCTGGCGTTCGATGAACCGCCGGGCTTCGCGCGCGTTGGCGGAGTTGGTCTCGCGGAAGTAGTTGCTCAACTCCTCCGCAGCGGTATTGGCCATGGCGGCCGCGGTCTGCGGGTCGGTGGTGGCGGCGGAGATGCGCAGCAGGCTGGTCGTGCGGTTCGGCACGCTGCCGGAGACGCTCTGCTGCACCAGGCGGACGTTCTCGATCCCCAGACGGCGGGCGACCCGTTCGGCCACCGCGCGGGTGCCCAGCAACTCGATGAGATCGGTCATCACCGTGGCGGGGCTGGGCCGGAAGGTATCGATCACGCCGGGGGCGATCTCAGCCGCCGCCGGCCGGTCGAACGGCATCGACGAGACCATCACCGTCGCCGTGGCCACATAGCTGGGCGCGGCGCTCCCGAACCGGAAGTAGACGCCGGTCACGGCGATGATGGCCAGGAGGGCCAGGAGCCACCACCGCTTTCGGATGGCCCGCGTGTACTGCCTGAAGCTTGTCTGTGATTCCATGGGCTTCACCTACCCCCCTTTAGAAGCCGAAGAGCGAGCGGATCAGGCCGAAGCCGGACAGGTACGAGAGGATGTCCTGCCAGCGGATCCGGTTGTCTGGCGGCACGTAGATCACGTCGGCGTGCAGCAACGGTGGGTTCTGGGAAACGTCGGCCTGGCCGAAAATGCGCGTGACGTTGTAGGTCTTCAGGGCCAGTTTGCCGTCCGGTCCTTGCCGGATGACGCCGACCTGATCGAGGAAGGCGCGGTCGGCCGGACCGCCCGCGGCGACGATAGCGTCCAGGAGGCGGGCACCCTCGCCCAGGTCATACGCTCCCGGGGCGCGCACGGTTCCCAGGACGGCCACCCGGAGATCGAGCGAGGGGATGGTGATGATGTCCCCCGACTGGACGGCCATGTTGGCGTTCTGTTCGCTCCGAACCAGGAGAGCCTCCAGGTCGAGGGGAATCGGCTGCGCGGTGCCCTTGCGGGCCAGGGTCGCCTTCTTCAGGGCTGCCCGCGGTGCGACGCCGCCGGCAGCGGCGAAGACGTCCACGAGGGTCCACCCGGGCTGGATCTCGTACGTGCCGGGCCGGGCAAAGCCCGTCCCCACCAGGTAGACGAACGCCCGTTCGACGCGCATCTGCGCCACCGTGACCGTCACCACAGGATTGCGGAGGTACTTCCGCAGCCCTGTGGTCAGCATCTCGGTGACCGCCGCGGGCGTCATGCCGGCGACCGCCAGGTCGCCGAGTAGGGGAACCGTGATCTTGCCGTCCGGCCGGACCGTCACGCTCCGGGTCAGATCGGCCTCGCCCATCACGACGATGCTCAGCACGTCGCCCGGGCCCAGCAAGTAGTCGGGCGGAGCCTGCGCACGGCCGGGCGTAATCCCGATCACAATCACCAGGACCACGGCCGCCACAGCTCCCAGGGCCTTCCGCCAACCCCCTTCCAGCACGCGACCCACCCCCCTGATTCCGATCGTCACACCGGCCCACCGGGCCGCGCCGGATGCCGCGCGGCCCAGGAACCTAGCCGTGCGCCGGGTTCCCCCCGTTACCCTCAGGGACCCGGAGGATGTAGAACAACTCCCGCTGGCCGCTGGGGCTGCGGGCGAAATAGAGGCCGACCATCACGTACTCTTCACCTCGGTAGCGCACGACGCGCTGACCTCCGTCCACCATGGCGGTCGAGCACTGGTCGGCCCGTGCGTTCAGATGTACGGGATCAGGCACGACTCGTCCCCAGGTCAGACCCACAGAGCGGCCCCGCCCCAATTTGACTTGGGTGGAATTGTTTGCAGTCTAGGGGAGAACCCACCGGCCGTCGATACCCCAAATGGGCGAATTACGGGAGCTTAAATGATAGATTTGCGCCCGGCAGGAGGGGTCAGGCGGCCCCGCGCGAAGGCCAGAGCGTCGGGACTATAGAGAGGAAGGCTCGCTGCACCGGAGGACTACTGGATAACGCCTTTGCGCAGGACGTAGGCAACGGCCTGGGTTCGGTTCCGGGCCCCCAGCTTCCGCAGAATGTGCCGGATGTGGGTCTTGACCGTCCCCTCAGCCACCACAAACTTGGCGGCGATCTCCCGGTCGGTAGATCCCTTGGCCAGTTCCATCAGGATGTCCAGTTCACGCGCCGTCAGGCCCTCGGACTCCAGCCGCATCCGCGCCCGCTGTTCCCGGGAGAGCGTGACCAGCCGCTCCATCAGCTTCCGGGTGATTTCCGGGTGGAAGAACGCCCGCCCGTTGCAGACGGCCCGCAGCGCCCCCGTCAGGTTCGCCGCCGGGATGTCCTTGAGGATATAACCGGTGGCCCCGGCGTCGATCGCCTGAAGCGCCTTCACGTCGTCCAGCCGGTCGGTCATGACGATGATCTCAACGTCCGGCAGGCTTTCTTTGATCGCCCGCGTGGCGGCCAACCCATCACCGGGCATGTCCTGATCCATGAGGACGACATCGGGCACCAGGTCGCGGGCCAGCCGGATGGCGTCTTCCGCGCTGGCGACCTCCCCGACGATTTCGACGTCTTCGACCGAACCCAAGAGCGCGCGAATGCCGTGGCGAATGAGCATCAGGTCATCGGCCAGCAGGACTCGGATCGGCTTCATCGTTCGCACCACGAGCCGCCCGGCAAGTCCCGTGCATGGCGCCTCGGACCGGATGTCCTCTTTTCCCCGAGGAGTGCATCCGTCCTGCGACGGATCAAGCGGCTTCTCTTGGCGTGTGAGAGGGATATTGGCTGTGCCATCGATGCATCCCTGCCGTCACGCACTCTGGGCCCCCCCGCGTTGCGTGCATGGTTCGACCGTTGCCGGTGTCGCATCTCCATTGATCGGGTGCCGAAACTCGGCGGGACGCCAGGGCGTTCCGCGCGGCGCAGTTCTTACCCCGTCCAACACTCGTATATACCCGGCCGCCCGCCTCTTCAGGCGCCTTTAGGGGAAGTTGCGTGCCGGTTGCTTCCATGGACCCCGCGCAGGAGACCCGGGGGCGAGCGCGAACCCTTGGGATGTTCCATGCGCAAGATGCCGGTAGAAGCCCGCCCCACGCTCCCGGAGGAGACGCATGACGCTTTCCCACGGTGATGCCGCCGTCGCCTCGGCCGCCCCTCCAGCGGACGCGGCCCGGCAGGCTCTCGACGCCTGGATTCGCGAGTTGATGGACTGGCATTTCAGTCCTGCCACCGGTACGCCGTTCTGGCTGGCCTGGAAGGAGGCCGCCGGGTGGGATCCGCGGGACCAGGTCCAGGGGATCACGGACCTGGATCGTTTCGGGTTCTTTCAGGATGAGTGGTTGCGGACGACCCCCCTGGCACACTGGGTCCCCCGGGCCTATCTCGGCAGGCCCTACCAGGTGTTCGAGACCGGCGGCACGACCGGCATGCCCAAGCAGCGGCTCAACTGGAACGACTTCCAGACCGACTACGCCGCGTTCAGCGACAAGCTGAATCCCGCCGGGTTCCCCTTCGGCGCGGACTGGCTGCACCTGGGACCCACCGGCCCACGCCGGCTGCGGCTGGCGGTGGAGTACCTGGCGAATATCCGGGGTGGCGTCTGCTTCCACATTGATCTGGATCCGCGCTGGGTGGTCCGCCTGACGAAGGAGGGCCGCCGCGATGTCCTGGCCGAGTACATGGACCATCTCATGGAGCAGACGGTCGTGCTGCTCAAGCACCGGCCGGTGCGCTGTCTCTATGCCACCCCCCGGTTGCTGGAGGCCCTGGCGGAACGCCTTTCCATTCCCGACGCAGGAATCACCGGCGTCTTCTGCGGAGGAACCTCTATGACGCCGCAGGTCACGCGCTTTCTGGTGGAAGAGGTTCTGGAGAACCGGGTGATCTTCGAACCGACCTACGGCAACGTGCTCATGGGTGTCGCCTACGCCAAGCCGCTGGCGCCGGAGGATGGGTGGAGTGTCGCCTACTACGCGCCGCAGCCGCGGGCGGTGCTGCGGGTTGTCGATCCCGATGACCCATGCCGCGACGTCGAATACGGCGCGACGGGGCGCGTGCTGCTGACGACCCTGACCCGTGAGTTCTTCATGCCGAACTTCCTTGAGCGCGACCAGGCCCGGCGGGCCCCGCCCTGCGCCCTCTATCCCTGGGACGGCGTGCAGGACGTCCGACCGTTCCAGCGGATGGGAGAACGCGTCGTCGAAGGCGTCTATTGATGCCGGCGCCGCACCTCCCGGCGATCCGCCTGGGTCGCCCCTATACAAGCGCCGAGCACAGCGCGGTGCCCGATTACCGGACGGGCGCGCTGCTCGCCTTCATCAGCCACGTGAACAGCGCGCTCATCCGCCGTGATCTCCTCCGGGCGGAGGACATTCCCTCCCCCCTGGCGGAGGTCCCCGTCGCGGAGTTGCTGCAACGCCTCGGCCGCGCCGGCGACCTCTTTGCCGACGCCACGCTCCCCGCCGGCGACGAGGCGCAGGATCCGGAGACCTTTGCCGCGCAGGTCTCTGGGTCGACCGGTCTGCCCCTCCGTCTGGTCCGCCGCCACATCACCCGGATCGCCGACCTGTGCCGTCACCTCGGAGAGGTCGTCCGGGGGCTCTCCCGCGAGGAGGACCTGGCGCCGCTGGACGCGGACTGGGCGCGGCGGAATGGAGCCGTGCGCGCCTTTGCCCGGGTGGCCAGCATGCTCGGGGTCGTCATGCCGAGCAACTCGCCCGGCGTGAATACCCTGTGGCTTCCGGCCGTGGGTCTGAAGGTCGGCGTCGCCATCAAACCGGGACGGGACGACCCCTGGACGCCGTTCCGCCTCCTCCAGGGGCTCGTAGCGGCGGGAATTCCCGCCGCGGCTCTGAGCTACTACCCTTCCGACCACGACGGAGCAGCCGCCCTGCTGCGCACGGCGGGACGGAGCCTGCTCTTCGGCGACGACGAAACCACCGCTCCCTGGCGCGGTGATCCCCGGGTGGAGGTGCACGGGCCGGGGCGCAGCAAGGTCCTCGTGGGTGAGGAGTTCCTGGACTCCGCGGAGGCCCTCGAGGTGTGCCTGGCCTCGATCCTGGAAAACAGCGGCCGGTCGTGCACCAACGCCTCCACGATCGTCGTGGCGCGCGATGGCGACCGGATCGCCGGTGCCCTGGCGGAGCGCCTGGCGGCGATCCGGCCGCTGCCGCCGGAGGACGACCGCGCCGCGCTCGCGGCCTTCGTCCGGCCGGAGGTGGCCGAGCGCATCAGCGCCGCGATCGACCGGGACCTGGCCGCCGGCGGGGCCGCGGACATCACGACGGCCGCCCGCGGCGCCCCCCGCCTGGTGCGCGACCACGGGGGCACCTACCTGCTGCCGACCATCATCCGCTGCGCGTCGTTCGACCACCCGCTGGCCAACCGCGAGTACCTCTTTCCCTTCGCCAGCGTGGTCGAGGTTCCCGAGTCGCAGATGGCCGCAGCGATCGGTCCTTCCCTCGTCGTCACTGCCCTCACCCGCAACCCTGACCTGATCCGATCGCTGCTGCGGTCTCCGCACGTCGGCCGGTTGCACCTGGGGCCGATCCCCACCTGGGAAGTCGCCTGGGACCAGCCCCACGAGGGCAATCTCTTCGAGCTGCTCTACCGCCGGCGCGCCCTGCAGGTGCGCGCTGGCTCAACGCCCACGGCGCGCTGATCCCCCCGGCGCGGCCGGCCGCCGGGGGCGTTGGTTGTCCCCTCTTCTGACCCCCGGTACAATTAAGCCCATACCGGCGATGGGCCCGAATCATGCGTGACCAGTACGGACGCGACTTGAACGACCTGCGCATCTCCCTCACCGACCGCTGCAACCTGCGGTGCGTCTACTGCATGCCGGCCGAGGGAATCGACTTTCGGCCCCCCGAGGAGTTGCTGTCGGACGCCGAGTTGCTGCTGCTCGTGCGCATCGCCGCGGAGTTGGGCGTGCGGAAGGTCCGGTTGACCGGGGGCGAGCCCACCGTCCGCCCGGCGGTCGTGGAGTTGGTCGGGGGCATTGCCGCCATCCCCGGCATCGGCGATCTCTCCATGACGACGAACGGCCTCCTGCTCGAATACCTGGCATCCGACCTGGCGCGGGCGGGGCTGCGGCGCGTCAACGTCAGCCTGGACACGCTGGATCCGGAGAAGTTCGCCCGGATCACCCGCGGCGGCCGCGTGGACCGGGTCCTGGCCGGGATCGCCCGGGCCGAGACGGTCGGCCTGCTCCCGATCAAGATCAACACGGTGGTCGTGCGCGGCTTCAACGAGGAGGATGCCGTCCCCCTGGCCCGCCTGACCCTCGACCGGCCGTGGGAGGTCCGCTTCATCGAGGTCATGCCCTTCGGCGCGGTGGCCGACGTGGCCGACGCCGGGATTGTGACCTCGGAGGAGACCATGGCCCGGGTGGTGGAGGCGCTCGGCCCGCTGGAGGTGCTCGACCTCTCCGGCGCCGATCCCGCCCGGACCTACCGCCTGCGCGGGGCCCCGGGGACGCTGGGCTTCATCAGCCCGGTCAGCCAGCCGTTCTGCAGCCAGTGCGGCCGGCTGCGGCTCACCGCCGACGGGCGCCTCCGGCTCTGCCTGCTGCGGGACGACGAGGTGGACCTGCTGGGGCCGCTGCGGCGCGGGGCGTCCTACGAGGAGTTAAAGGAATTCTTTGCGGCCGGAGCCTACCGGCGCCCGTTCGGCCACGCCCTGGCGGAGCGCCTGTTCCCCGAAAAGCGGGTCATGATTCAGATCGGGGGATAAGAGGCGGGAGGAAGCCGCTCCCTCCCACTTGACCCCTCCCGCCCTACTCGTCCTCCGGGTCCACCAGATCCTCTGCTGCAGGTTCGAAGCGCTCGCCGCAGCGCGGACAGACCACGGGCTGGTCTTCTGCGGGAAGCAGCAGCAAGATCTGATATCGACAACGGGGACAGATGACGCGGTAGATCGGGGGCCTTACTCTTCCTCGCCCTCGAGGTTCCGTTCGAGCTTGCGTTTCACCCGCTGGAGGGCGTTGTCGATCGACTTGACGTGGCGGTTGAGCTCGTTGGCCATCTCCTGGTAGGACTTCCCTTCGAGATAGGCCGTCAGGACCTTGTGCTCCAGCTCGCTCAGGTTCTTGCGGATGCGCTCCCGCATCGTCGTGGAGGCTTCCTGGTTGATGACCAGTTCCTCCGGGTCGCTGACCTTGATGCTGCTGATCACATCGAGCAGGGTCCGGTCCGAATCTTCATCGTAGATGGGCTTGTTCAGCGAGATGTAGGAGTTCAGGGGGATGTGCTTCTGCCGGGTGGCCGTCTTGATGGCGGTGATGATCTGCCGGGTGATGCACAGCTCCGCGAACGCGCGGAAGCTGCTGAGCTTGTCCGCCCGGAAGTCGCGGATGGCCTTGTAGAGGCCGATCATCCCTTCCTGGATGATGTCCTCCCGGTCGGCGCCGATCAGAAAATAGGCTTTGGCTTTGACGCGGACGAAGTTGCGGTACTTGCCGATGAGGTATTCGGCGGCGAAGGCGTCGCCGTTCTTGGCGGACCTGACGAGATCCTCATCTCCCATATCGTGATACGTCAGGCCCTCGCGCCGTGCCAATGCCACGCTGGTTCCCCCACCCCGCCGCTGCGTCGGTTGCTGCCCCGAATGTTAAGATTGCGCTTGCGCAAATTATACGAACGTCCCGGAAGAGCGTCAAGCGAATCCCGCCGCGCCATCCTCAGCCGCGCGCGCGGACGTCACGGCACGACCGCCCGCGCGCGCGCCACCTTCTGCGCGCCGACGCGGATCGTGCGGGGCAGCGGCGTGTAGATGCTCCGCGCGATCAGCTCGCGCTTGATCTCCACGCCGTCCTGCGCCACCACACGGTAGGTGCGCACCCGGTAGCCCGGCTGGGGCGGATCGATGACCGTCTGGCCCAGCGGCAGTTCCGGGTCCTCCCGTGTGACGGTGTGCGTCGGCGCGGGGATCGTCTGGCGGTCGGCGACGACGATCTCGACCTGGCGGGCCGCCGCCGCCGCGCCGTAGAGTGTGATGGTCAGGCGCCGCCCCCGCACCTGGCTCCAGAGCAGCAGCGGGAACCCCGTGGTATTCCGGAAGCGCAGATCCTGCCCGCCGTAGACCACCGTAGCGTCCCGGCCGATCGGCAGGTAGGCGACGGGCCGGCTGTGATTGGTCCGTGCCAGGATGGTCAGATCGGCCAGCAGCGCGGTGTTGAACAACGTGGAGGAGACCTGGCAGACACCCCCGCCGTCCCCGGGGACGAGGATGTTGTTGAGGATGACCGGCGCGGGCAGGTAGCCCAGCTCAGGCAGGCGCGGGCCCACGGTCTGGTTGAACGAGAACTCCGCCTCCGGCAGGATCAGCACCCCGCGGAGCTTGCTGGCGGCCAGGGCGATATTGTGGTTCCGGTTGGGGATGTTGACGAACCGGGTGCTGTAGCGCGCGACCACGGTCGTCAGACTCAGAGCGGCCTCGGTGGTGAAGCGGGGCCGCGTCACGGTCACCACGGCATCCACTCCGCCCGCCCCCCGGGCGAGCGCCGCCTGGACCAGCGCCATGGTATCGTCCACGCGCAGCCTGCGCCCGTCCACGGAGGTCTGGGTGACCACGACCGCGTCGTCCTCCACCGTGACGGCGGCATCGCGTGGCTCCGCGGCGACGACTGCCGCCAGGCGGGTGACTACCGCGCGAAGCCTGCGCTCATCCTGGCTGAAGCGTAGGGGCACATCGATGCCGCGCCGGAGGAGCCAGCGGGTGCGCAAGCGGTCCAGCAGGTTCGGTTCGCGGCCCAGGGCGAGGGCCGCCGCCACCGCCTCGGTGATCTCGGCATGGACACCCAGGTCGGCCAGGGTGGGCCGGATGACAATCTCCCCGGCGCTGATCTGCAGGGTCCGGGCCAGGCCCGTAGCCGCGATCGCCTCCACCCGCTGGCGGGCCGGCCCGGGCGGCAGGGTGCCGACGATGGTGCCGTTGATGCTGACCCCGGGAAGGATGCGGCCGGCGTAGCGGACCATGTCCCGGTAGAGGGCCAGGCCGAACCCCAGCGCGCCCACGACCAGGGCCGCGGCCGCGATGGGCAGGAGGCGTTTCACCGTTCGGCCCGCGGCGACCGCTGCCGGCGCCGGATCTCGAAGAGCACGATCCCGGCCGCGGTCGCGGCGTTCAGGGAGGCGATGTGCCCGGCCATCGGAATGCGTACCAGGTAGTCACAGGCTTCGCGCACCAGGCGCGACAGCCCCCGCCCCTCGCCGCCGATGACGACCGCCAGCGGCGGAGCCAGCTCCGTTGCGTACAGGTCCGCCCCCGCCGGATCCGCGCCGGCGACCCAGATGCCCTGCCGCTTCAACTCCGCGATGGTCCGGGCGAGATTGGTGACCTGGGCCACCGGCAGATGTTCAACGGCGCCGGCGGAGGCGCGCGCGACCGCCGCGCTCAGCCCCGCGGCCCGTCGCGCCGGGATGACCACCCCGTGCGCCCCGGCCGCCTCGGCGACGCGGATTATCGCGCCGGTGTTCTGCGGATCCTGAATGCCGTCGAGGAGCACGAGCAGTGGCGCCTCCCCCCGCGCCTGGGCCCGGGCCAGCAGATCGGCAACGTCCGCGGCCGGGCGAACGGCCGCCAGGGCAATCACGCCCTGGTGGGTCCGGCTGCGGGCGATCCGGTCGAGCCACCGGGGATCGACCTCCTGCACCGGGACGTGGCGACCCAGCGCCAGGGCGACGATCTCCTGGAGGGACGTCCGCGCGCTGCGCGCCACCAGCACCTTGCGGATCGCGCGCCCGCCCGCCAGCGCTTCGCGCACCGGATGCCGTCCCTCGATCTGCTCTGCCATCGCTATACCCAACCCGCCGCGGCCCCGGACAGGTGAGCCGCCTCCCCGTCAGTGCTTCCCGGCCGTCCGGTCGGCGGGGCGTGGTGCCGGACGCCAGCGGGCTCCACCCGGCAAGTCTTCCACGATGATGCCCAGTTCGCCCAGCCGCGCGCGCACCCGGTCGGCCAGGGCATAGGCGCGCCGCTCACGGGCACGCTGGCGTCCCGCCAGCAGGGCCGGGACGATCTCCTCGGCATCCCCTTCCGCGGCCGGGAACAGGTCCGCGGCCTGTTGTCGCGCCTCCGCCAGGAGCGCGCGCAACCCGGACTGCATGGCCAGATCGATCTCCGGACGGCGCAGCGCCAGGCCAAGCACGCGGGCGAGGTGGCGCAGCGCATCCGTCGCCGCCCACAGTCCCGCCCGTCCCGCACCGCTGCCCTTCACCAGCGCGTCCGCGACCTTGTTGGTTTCGGCGGCCAGGACGAAGATGGCCGCCAGCGCCTGCGGTGTGCCAAAATCGTCGTCCATGGCCTGCTCGAAGACCTGCCGCTGCCGTGCCACAACCTCGTTGAGCCCGGCGTCGCCCGCGTCACCGGCCCGGGCGATGGCGTCCTCGGCATTCGCCAGCGTGGTGCGCAGGCGATCCAGACCCCGGGCGGCGGCCTGGACGGCCTCGTCGGTCCAGCGGAGGGGGGTCCGGTAGTGCGCGCTCAGGTAGAACATGCGGATGGCGTCGGGCTCGAACCGCTCCAGGGCCTCCTGCAGCGAGATGAAGTTGCCCAGGTGCCGGTGCATCTCGTCACCTGTGGGCGGCTTCATGAGCGAGTTGTGCAGCCAGAAGCGCGCGAACGGCGCCAGGCCCGTGAAGGCCTCGGACTGGGCGATCTCGTTCTCGTGGTGCGGGAAGATGACATCCTGGCCGCCGCCGTGGATGTCGATCTGCGGCCCCAGGAACTCCAGATTCATCGCCGAGCATTCGATGTGCCAGCCCGGGCGCCCGGGACCCCAGGGGCTGGGCCAGGAGGGTTCGCCGGGTCGGGCGGCCTTCCAGAGGGCGAAGTCCATGGGATGTTCCTTGCGCGGGTCGGGTTCGATCCGGGCGCCGGCCTGCATCTCCTCCAGCGACCGCCCGGAGAGGCGGCCGTAGGAGGGGAACGAGGTGACGCGATAGTAGACGTCGCCGTCTGTGGCGTAGGCGCGGCCCGCGGCCAGCAGTCCCTGGACGATCTCGATGATCTTGGGGATCGCCGCCGAAGCGCGCGGGTAGTGGTGCGCGCGTTTGATCCCCAGCGCGTCCATCTCCCGGAGGAAGCGGTCGATGTACTCCTGGGCGATCGCGTTGATGTCGCGTCCCTCGGCGACCGCCCGCTCGATGATCCGGTCCTCGATATCGGTGAAGTTCTGGACGTGAATCACCGTGAAGCCGCGGTATTCCAGGAACCGGCGCACGACGTCGAAGAACGCGTAGGAGAAGCCGTGGCCCACGTGGGCGGGGCCGTAGAGGTTCGGTCCGCAGACATACATCCGGACCACACCGGACTCACGGGGCTGAAACGCTTCCACGCGTTTGCTGAAGGTGTTGTAGATGCTCAGAATGGTCGCGTCACCTCAATGGCGTCCAGCTCGGCCACAAGCTCCCAGCCCACCGACGGCCGCAGCGTCCAGCGCTCCAGCCGGCGGTACCGGCGCAGATCATAGCAGCCGCGGTCGGTGATGACCCGGTAGTAGACCGCGTCGTGCTCCCGGCGTGTCTCCACGATGCGCTCCACCCGGTAGAACTCGGTGCCACGCCAGAACCCGGCCACGCGATTGCCCGCGCCCCCCCGCGCGAGTTCCGCGGCCACCGGGGCCCGCAGGGCCGCGCGCTCAATGAAGAGCAGGCGCGGCTCGGCGCGGGCGCGCTCCAGCGTCCGCCGGTAGCGGCGGGCCACACGCTCCTTGCGCAGGCGCATCTGCTTCCGGCGCATCCCGCCACTCCGGCCGCCCTAGCCCGTGATCCGGCGCACGGTGGCGACCGCCTGCGCGGCGATCCCCTCGCCGCGGCCGATCGCCCCCAATCCTTCCGCGGTCGTGGCCTTCAGGCCGACGTCCCCCGCCTCAACCGCCAGCACGCCGGCGAGCCGCTCCCGCATCGCCGGGATGTACGGTGCCAGGAGGGGGGCTTCGGCCAGGATGACCACGTCGATGTTGACCGGCGCGTACCCGACCTGGCGCAGATGGTTCACGACGGCGCGCAGCAGACCGCTGCTGTCCGCGCCGCGGAAGCGCTCGTCCGTAGGAGGAAAGAGCTGTCCGATGTCGGGGAGCCCGGCCGCCCCGAGCAGCGCGTCCATCACGGCGTGCAGCACCGCGTCCGCGTCGGAGTGCCCCGCCAGACCCAGGGCGCTGGGAATCTCCACCCCGCCCAGGATCAGCCGGCGTCCGGGGACGAGCCGGTGCACGTCATAGCCGATCCCTGTCCGCCGCTCGCCCGCCCCGGCCCGCTCGCGCACCAGGACCTCCGCCAGGGCCAGGTCCTCAGCGGTCGTCACTTTGAAGTTCAGGGGATCGCCGGGGACGACCCGGACCGGCGCCCCCACCGCCTCGACGAGCGTCGCGTCGTCGGTCGCCCGGAGCCCTTCCCGCCGCGCGCGCTCATGCGCGTCGCGCAGCAGCGCGCGGCGGAATGCCTGTGGGGTCTGCGCCAGCCAGATCCGCTCCCGGTCCAGTGTCTCCGTCACCATTCCGGCCCCCACGAGTTTCACCGTGTCGCGGGCGGGCAACGCCGCCGTGGCCGCGCCCGTCTCCCGGGCAGCTTCCAGGACGCGGCGCACCAGCCCCGCGCTGACCAGCGGGCGCGCCGCGTCGTGCACCACGACCCAGACCGCGTCGCCGACGGCGGCCAGTCCCGCGGCGACGGAGTCCTGCCGCTCCTCCCCACCAGGGAGGACCGCCGTGACCTTGGGATGGCGCACCGCCAGTTCGCGGGCCGCGGCGAGGTGCTCGCCCGGAACCACCACCACGCCGGCATGAATCTCGTCGGGCTCCAGCACTGCGGCCAGGGTGTGCTCGAGAAGCGTGCGGCCGGCGAAGGGCAACAGGGCCTTGGGCACGGTGCCCAGGCGCCGCCCCCGGCCGGCGGCGGCCAGGATGGCTGCGGTCAGCTCGAGCGCACTCACCGCCGCGGGGTCCCTAACGACGGTGCGCGGCGGAGGCCCCGGTGGTGACGTCTCCCTTGGGGCGGGCGAAGATCATCCGGCCGGCCACGGTCTGCAGGACGCTGGTGACGACGACCTCGGAGGTTTCCCCGATGAGCTTCTTGCCGCCCTCGACGACCACCATCGTGCCGTCCTCGAGGTAGCCGATCCCCTGCCCCGCCTCTTTGCCGTCCTTCATGATGTGCACGGCGAGCTCTTCGCCGGGGAGGTGGATCGGCCGGAGGGCCTGCGCCAGTTCATTGACGTTCAGCACGCGAACCCCCTGCAGCTCGGCCACCTTGTTCAGGTTGAAATCGGTGGTGACGATCCAGCCCCCGATGCTCCGGGCGTAGGCGACGAGGCGCTCGTCCACGGTGCCCTGGATGCCGGGCGGGTCGTCGACGACGCGCACCGCCTCGAACTCCTTCTGCAGGCGGTTGAGGATGTCCAGACCGCGGCGGCCGCGCGCCCGGCGCAGCGCATCCGGTGAATCGGCGATCCGCTGCAGCTCGGCGAGGACGGAGCGGAAGACGACCAGCGGCCCCTCCAGGAATCCCGTCTGGCAGACATCGGCGATCCGGCCATCGATGATCACGCTGGTGTCCACGACCTTGGGCACGACCTCGGCGGACCTGCTCACCCGATCGGCCGGCGGAGTCAGCCGGCCGATCAACCCGCTGACCTCCTCCCGCCGCTGAATCGCCACATGGATGCCCAGATACCCGAGGACCAACGCGGCGCCCCATTGCAGGTAGGTCCCCACATAGGGAATCCGGCCCAGAAAGAAGCCCAGCATCAAGGCGATGAGCAGACCGACCGTCAGGCCGGCGGCGCCCAGCGCCAGGTCGCGCAGGGAGAGATGCGCCAGGCCCTGCAGCACCCACCCCATCCCGCGCACGAAGAGACGCCAGAGCCAGGGCGTCACCAGCCAGCCCACGAGCGCGCCCAGGATGCCGACGGCCACGCGCGTGACCGGTTGCGGGAACCAGGGGACAAACTCGGCCAGCCGATACGCGGCGACGGCCCCCAACAGGCCGCCGGCAAGACGGATCATCGTGATCATGACGCCGTCAATTATAGCACGCGCCTTGCGGACCACCGCGTAGACGAATGGCGCAATCCCGCGCCGGACGCGGTCCTTGACAGGCGGCGGCGCGGGCTGCGATAATCGCCGTGCACATCCGGCCGAGATAACGGTGTACGCGGCCGGAGGCGACGCATGAAAGACACCGACCTGGCGACCCTGCAGCATCTCGTCTCGCAGTACCTCATCCGGCACCGCAGCGTCCTGGACGTCCAGAGCAAACTGAGTGAAACGGCCGCCCGCGTCACCCGGGCCGTGGCCCACGCCGTGGCCTCCTGCGGCTGCGTGCAGATCCACGCGGAGCGCCAGCGCTTCCCCAGCGATGTCGGCCTGGGTGATGTGCGTGGGTTCCTCTCTACCCACCTGTACGGGCAGCTCTGCGAGCGGTGCCGCGAAGCCCTCGAGGACGAGATCGGCTCGACGCTCTTCTACCTGGCCGCGCTCTGTTACATCACCGGGCTCGATCTCGACGCGATCCTGCGCAAGGAGCGCGACCGCGTCTCCGCCCTCGGCGTCTACCACCTGACGTAGGTCCCAGCTGAACTCTCCGCGGAGGAGGAAGGCACTCCCACCGCAAGCCAGGCGATACGGTTCATGGGATGTGCCTCCAAAATGTGTGGTCCGGTCGGTCGAGTACACACCGTGCCGCTCGGGAGGCCCGCAGAGAGGTCTCAGGGTGAGGGACGATCGAGGACGAACCGGCGGAGCGCGGGAAGGACCTAGCCTAGCAGCGCCGCCAGCGCCTCGGCCACAGTGGCTGCGCGGGTGATCTCCATCTCTGGCGGCCATTCGTCGCCCGCGGCCCCGGGGATCACCGCGCGGCGGAATCCCAGCCGCACCGCCTCGCGAACGCGCTGCCCCAACTGACGCACCGCCCGGATCTCGCCGGCCAGACCCACCTCGCCGATCACCACGGCCCGCTGATCCACCGGCCGATCGCGGAACGCGCTGGCCACCGCCACCGCTACGCCCAGGTCCGCGGCCGGGTCCTCCACGGTCATCCCTCCCGTGACACTGGCGTAGACGTCGTGCATGGCCAGGTGCAGGCCGGCGCGCTTCTCCAGGACCGCCAGGAGGAGGACCAGGCGATTGTAGTCGACGCCCGCCGCCGTGCGGCGCGGCATGCCGAAGTGTGTCGGCGTCACCAGGGCCTGAATCTCCAGCAGGATGGGACGCGTCCCTTCCAGAGCGCAGACGATCGTCGATCCGGGCGCGGTCTGCGGCCGCTCGGCCAGGAAGACGGCGGAGGGGTTCGGTACTTCGGTGAGCCCCCCCGGGCCCATCTCGAACACGCCGATCTCGTTGGTAGAGCCGAACCGATTCTTGGTCGCGCGCAGGATCCGGTAGGCATGGTGCTGGTCGCCCTCAAAGTAGAGGACGGTATCGACCAGGTGCTCCAGCACCCGGGGACCCGCCAGCTGCCCCTCCTTGGTGACGTGCCCCACGATCAGCATGCTGATGCCGCGGCCCTTGGCCACGGTGAGGAGCGTCCCCGTACACTCGCGCACCTGACCGACGCTGCCCGGCGCCGACGGGATATCGGGCCGGTAGACGGCCTGGATCGAGTCGATGACGACCAGCGCCGGATGTTCGGCCGCAATGGCCGCGACGATGGCGTCCAGATTGTTCTCCGCCAGCAGGCGCAGCGGCGCCGGCATGGTCCCCAGCCGCTCCGCGCGCAGCCGGGTCTGGCGCGCCGATTCCTCGCCGGTGACATAGAGGACCTTTCGCCCCCGCTCGGCCAGCCGCGCACCGACACCGAGGGTCAGCGTGGACTTTCCGATGCCCGGATCTCCGCCGATGAGGACGAGGGACCCTGGGACGATGCCCCCGCCCAGTACCCGATCGAACTCCCCGATGCCGCTTGTCGCCCGCGGCTCCGCCTCGACGGGTACCTCAGCGATCGTCAGGACCTCCGGCGGCTGGGCCGGACGGGCCAGCCTGCCGGTGTCGGGGAGAGTCTCTTCCACCAGGCTGTTCCACTCTCCGCAGTTGGGGCAGCGCCCCAGCCACTTGGGCGAGACGTGGCCGCAGACCTGGCAGGTGAAGCGCACGCGGGGGGACGGCATGGGGTTCTCCCCTTATCCTATCGGCCGCGCGGGCAAAAGAAACACCGGGACCGGCCTTTCCGGTCCCGGTCTCCGTGCTCCGCCGGGCCTCACTCGGCCAGGGCGGGCTCGCGCTTCTTCTCGAAGACGATCTGACCGTCGCGGGCGTCCACGACGATGACATCGCCCGAGGCAAACCGGCCGCGGAGGAGCTCGTCGGAGAGCGGGTCTTCCACCAGCCGCTGCAGCGCCCGGCGGAGGGGCCGCGCGCCGAACTGGGGATCGAAGCCCTCGCGGGCGAGGAGGTCGCGGGCGTCGTCGGTGATCTCCAGGTCCATGTTCTGGCCGCGCATCTCCCGCCGCACCCGCTCGCTGAGGATCCCGACGATCTCGCGGATCTGGTCGTCGCGCAGCGGCCGGAAGACGATGATCTCGTCCAGGCGATTGAGGAACTCCGGCCGGAAGGTCCGGCGCAGTTCCTCCATCACGTGGTCGCGCATGCGGCCGTAGATCTGCTCCTGATCCTCCCGGGCGTCCCGCGCCAGCCGGAAGCCGATGCCGACCTCTTTGTTCAGCACGGGCGCGCCGACGTTGCTGGTCATGATCAGGACCGAGTTCTTAAAGTCCACGGTGCGGCCCTGGGCGTCGGTGAGGCGCCCGTCGTCCAGGATCTGCAGGAGCACGTTGAAGATCTCGGGGTGGGCTTTCTCGATCTCGTCGAAGAGCACCACGGCGTAGGGGCGCCGACGCACCGCCTCGGTGAGTTGCCCGCCCTCTTCGTAGCCTACGTAACCGGGCGGCGAGCCCACCAGCCGGCTGATCGTGTGCCGTTCGCTGTACTCCGACATGTCGATGCGGATCAGGGCCCCTTCGTCGCCGAACATGAACTCGGCCAGGGCCCGGGCCAGCTCGGTCTTGCCCACGCCGGTGGGGCCCAGGAACATGAACGAGCCGATGGGCCGCCGCGGGTCCTTCAGTCCGGCGCGGGCCCGCCGGACGGCCTTGGCCACGGCGCGCACGGCGTCCTCCTGGCCCACGATGCGCTGGTGGATCGATTCCTCCATGCGCAACAGCTTCTCGGTCTCCTCCTCGACGAGGCGCGTTACGGGGATGCCCGTCCAGGAGGAGACGATGTCGGCGATGTCCTCCGCGGTCACCGTGCTGAAGTCGTGCCCCTTCTCCTTCTTCCAGGAGGACTCCAGCTCTTCCAGCTTCTGGCGCAGCACCCGCTCCTTGTCCCGCAGTTGCGCCGCCCGCTCGAAGTCCTGGCTCTTGATCGACTCGTCCTTGTCCCGCCGGACGCGGTCCACCTTCTCCACCGCGGTGCGGATCTCTTGGGGCAGGAAGGAGGCCTGCAGGCGGATCTTGCTTGAGGCCTCGTCCATCAGGTCGATGGCCTTATCGGGCAGGAAGCGGTCGGCGATGTACTTGTCGGCCAGGGTCGCCGCGGCCACCAGAGCGTCGTCGATGATCTTGACGCCGTGGTGGGTCTCGTAGCGCTCGCGCAGCCCTTTCAAGATCTCGATGGTCTGCTCCACGGTGGGCTCGGAGACCAGGATCGGCTGGAAGCGCCGTTCCAGGGCCGCGTCCCGCTCCACGTACTTGCGGTACTCGTCCAGGGTGGTGGCGCCGATGCACTGCAGTTCGCCGCGGGCCAGGGCGGGCTTGAGGATGTTGCTGGCGTCGATGGCGCCCTCGGCCGCGCCGGCGCCGACCAGGGTGTGCAGCTCATCGACGAAGAGGATCACCTCGCCCTGGGCCTTGCGGATCTCCTCCATGACCTTCTTCATGCGCTCTTCGAACTCGCCGCGGTACTTGGTCCCGGCCACCAGCGCGGCCAGATCCAGCTGGACCACCCGCTTGCTGCGCAGCACCTCCGGGACGTCGCCGCGGGTGATGCGCTGGGCCAGGCCTTCCGTGATCGCCGTCTTGCCCACGCCGGGCTCGCCGATCAGCGCGGGGTTGTTCTTGGTGCGCCGGGAGAGCACCTGGATCACCCGCTCGATCTCGCGCTCCCGGCCGATCACCGGGTCCAGTTTGCCCGCCCGGGCCAGCTTGGTCAGGTCGCGGCCGAATTCATCGAGGGTGGGCGTCTTGCTGGATTGCTTGGCGTAGCTGGTGGTGCCTTCCTCGCCCAGCAGGTAGACGACCTGGGCGCGCACGCGCTCCAGATCCGCGCCCATCGCCTCCAGGACGCGGGCGGCCACGCCCTCGCCCTCGCGGATCAATCCCAGCAGCAGGTGCTCGGTGCCGATGTAGTTGTGGCCGAGCCGGCGCGCCTCATCCAGCGCCAGTTCCAGGACCTTCTTGGCGCGTGGCGTAAAGGCCACCTCTTCGTAGGGGGTGCGTTCGCCGCGCCCGATGGCGCTCTCGATCTCCGCGCGGACGCGCTCCGGGCTGATGTTCAGGCTTTCCAGGACCTTGCTGGCCACGCCTTCGCCTTCGCGGATGATGCCCAGCAGAATGTGCTCGGTGCCCACCGCGCTGTGGTTGAGGCGCTTGGCCTCCTCCTGGGCGAGGATGATCACCCGCCGGGCCCGCTCCGTGAAGCGTTCAAACATCGCCATCCAACTTCTCCTCCTCCGCCGCGCCGGCGGAGCGAGTCCTCCACGCCCGCCCGGCCCCCGCGCCGGGCGTCCAGTAGGTTCAACGAATTCTCGGCGTGTGGAGGTTCCTCCTGCTCTTATTGTACACGGCACCCCGCCGCCCCGCGCCGTGCTCGCACCTACCGCTTACTTACCCATATCGGCCCCGGGGCAGGACGCCGGGAGGAAAACATTAACCGGACCCGGAGGCACCGCCAGGGGTCCGGCTGTCGCTATCCCTGAATGTCCAGGACGGAGTAGCGGATCGTGCCGGCGGGGACCCGGACCTCGACCGTCTCGCCCTTCTTGCGCCCGAGCAAGGCTTTCCCCACCGGCGACTCGTTGCTGATGCGGTCGCGGTCCGGGTCGGCCTCAGCGGAGCCGACAATCATGTAGGAGAGTTGTTCGCCGTTGTGCAGGTCCTGCACGACGACCGTGCATCCCACAGTCACGCGGTCCCGGCGGAGGGAATTGTTGTCGATGACCTTCGCGCTGCGCAGCATCGCCTCCAGCTGGAGGATGCGCCCCTCCACGAAGGCCTGCTCATTCTTGGCGTCTTCGTACTCGGAATTCTCCATCAAATCGCCGAAGTCTTTGGCCTGCTTGATCCGCTCGGCCACCTCCTTGCGCTTGACGACTTTGAGATATTCCAGTTCCTCCTCCAGGCGGCGCAGGCCTTCGGCGGTGAGGATGGTTTCCTTTTCGCCCTTCTCCATGGTCGGGACAAAAGAAGGTAGGCCGCATGCGGCCTACACTTTGTATCGCCGAGTATAGAAGACCGCCACCGGACCGTCAAGCGCCGGGCGATCTCCGGCGCGGTCAGGGATTCAACACTTCGACCCGCGGCCGCAAGCCCGCCTGCCGCATCAGCACCAGGTAGTCCTCCGGACGCAGCTCTGCGGGCCGGCGGCCGGACAGCGCCACCAGAATCGCCTGCACGACGTTCGTGCCGAAGGACCGGCCCGCCAGGTTCGGCGAGGGCGTGACGATCATCCGCACGCCGCGGCGGCGCAGTTCCGCCACGTCCATCTCGGTCAGGGTATTGGTGAACACGATCTTGCCGGCGAGGTCCGCGGGCATGTAGCGGCGGATGAAGTGAAAGTCGCCCGCCAGGACTTCCGCCCAGGCGTAGGCCTGCCCAAACTTCGGGGTGATGACGTCCTGCTTCTCGCCCGTAGGATACAGCCAGGTGAACGGCAGACGCGTGAAGATCGGCAGCAGTATGGTGGCCAGAATCCGGATCGTGGTCAGGCCGCGCAGCAGGATGGGCAGTTCCAGGGCAAACATGAAGTCCCCGAGGCGGAGGTCCGCGCCGGCCTGGGTGAAGGCTTCGGCCATGCCGTACCGGTCGACCGAACTGACCAGCAGGACCCGGCGGCCGCGGAAATCCACGCCATATTCCTTCGGCAGCACCTCGAGGATCAGGTGCTTCTCCAGCAGGGCCTTCAGCCCGCTGCCGTCCACCAGCGGCGTGCGGATGCCCCGCACCACGCGCGCGATGTCCCGGATCGGGTAGACGCGGTGCCCGGCGGAGAGGGTCAGGTTGGTCCCCCCGATCCCGATGACGTCCACGGCGCCGTCCAGCTCGAGCAGCTTCTGCCGGTAGGCGGCCAGGTTCTCCACGCCGATGCGCTCGGCGATGACGGTGCGCCCGAGCAGGGACAGTTCGACGCGGTGGTCGCGGGACGACGAACCCAGGCTGACGCTGGCGACCCGCAGGACGCGGGGCGGCGCGGCGGTGGCGGGGTCGGCGGTCATGGCGCCGGCGGTTCCCCGGCACCTTCCTCGCGCGCAACCAGCGCCGGCTGACGGTTGCGCTCGTAGATGATCCGCAAACCCTCCAGCCCCAGCAGCGGCTCGACGTGCGTCACGGCGCGGCACTCCTGGATGACGAACTCGGCCCAGCCGCCGGTGGCGATGGTCACCGCCGGGGTCCCCAATTCGTGTTGGATTCGTCGGAGAATCTCCTCCACCTGCCCGACGAAGCCGAAGAGGATACCGGCCTGCATCGCCGCGACCGTCGACCGCCCGATGGCCTGCCGGGGCCGCACCAGTTCCACGCGGTGGAGCTGGGCGGCGTGTTCGGCCAGAGCGTCCACCGAGATCCCGATCCCGGGGGCGATAGCCCCGCCGAGGAAGTCGCCCTCCGCGGAGACCACAGAGAAGGTCGTCGCGGTCCCCAGGTCAACGACGATCGCGGGTCCGCCGTAGCGGGCATAGGCCGCCACCGCGTTGCAGATCCGGTCCGCCCCGACGTCTTTGGGGTCATCGTAGAGGATGCGCATCCCGGTGCGGACGCCGGGCCCGACGACGAGCGGCGTCAGCCCCAGGTAGGTCCGGGCCAGGCGGTCCATGGTGTCGTGCAGGGGCGGCACCACAGAGGCCACGGCGATCCCCCCGACGTCCCCCAGGCCGCAGCCCGCCGAGGCGAAGAGGGCCCGGAGTAGCATGGCGTACTCGTCGGAGGTCTTGGCCCGATCGGTGGCGACGCGCCAGTGGTGCAGGAGCTCGCTCCCCCGGTAGAGGCCGAACTTCGTCAGAGTGTTGTTGATGTTGATGGCCAGCAGGAGTCCACTCTCCACGCGCCGTCCTCCTAGGCGCCCCGCCCGCGCAGCGCGCGCACGGCCCGGTAGACGGGCACCGTGATCAGGACCGCCAGGATGACCTCGGGCAGTCCATGGGTCGCCCCGATCACGAAGGCCGCGCCGCTGGGGATGAACCCGTAGACGACCGCGAGGGTGAGCACGCCGATGGTGTTGGTGAGCGTCCCGGCCACCGCGGCCGCCGCGGGCGCCGCGTTCTCCCCGCGCAGGATCCAGTACGCGGCCAGCGCGGCCAGGATTCCGATGGCCAGGGCCAGCAGGAGGGAGGGCGCGGTCAGTGCTGCCACCCGATGGTACGCGCTGACCAGCCAGCTCCCTGGAATCTTCCCGGCGGCGAACGCCGCTTCGAAGTCGCGCGCTCCTGGGCCCAGGATCGTGTAGAGGGCCGCGCCGATCACCAGGGCGGCGAACCCGCGGGCGTAGCGGGTGAGGACCAGGCGAAAGACGACGTAGGCGAGCACGCCGATCAGCAGACGGGGGAGGAAGGCGATCACCGGATTCTTGAAGATCGGAATCGTCGCGCGCGTGAAGGAGAAGAAGCCGAAGATGAGACCGACCAGCCCGCCCACCACCGGACCCTCCAGAATGCCGGCGACGATCACCGGGATGTGCATGGTGGTGGCGCTGCCGGCCGGCGTCGGCGCGGGGATGAAGCCCAGGCCCGGCACCAGGCCGAGGACGATGGCCACCGCGCCCAGGGCGCCGGTGACCGTGATGTCCCGGGGAGTAAAACGAATCCCCCACCGCACGGGCGGGGGGGCCAGACGTGTCTGCGCCATTCCTAATCCCTCCGTTCCAGTTCTGCGCTGCAGATACCGGACGAAGCTCGCCAGTGCCGTTCGTCCCGTCCGGCTCCTCTGCGGATGCCGGCTCCTCTCTACGGTACCTCCCGCCGTTCCGGACGGCAAGACCGGCGGCGCCGGGCCCAGTGGCGACCCGATGCGCGACGGCGCTGGTTCTTAGAGCCCGTTACTCACCCGGACCGCGCGCACGATGGCCGCTCCGACGACTTCTGCGGCCGCTGCCCCCAGACTGAGGAGGTTGCCCATGGCGTCGCCGGTGGAGAGCGCGAAGATCACATCGCCGTCGAACATGGTCAGGGCCGGCGTCAGCACCCGGGCCAGACCTGCCACTCCCAGGTCGGCCAGCCGGTTGGCCTCCGCCTTGGCGAGGAGGGCATTCGTCGCCACGACCACCAGCGTGGAATGCCCCGGACCGCGCGGGAAGCCGAGGTCTCCTTCCCATCCCAGCAGGACGCGGGCGGTGTCCACCAGCGTTCCCTGCGGATCGCGCGCCCCGGCGACGATTTCCCCGGTCGTGGGATCACGGACATCGCCGAAGGCGTTGACCACGGCGAGCGCGCCCACCACCACGCCGCCGGCGAGTTCCACCGCGGCGGTGCCGATCCCGCCGGGCATAGCCCCCGCCCCGAAGAGGTGCCCGACGGTGGCGCCGGTGCCGGCACCGACCGTCCCCTCCTCCACCGGGCCGGCGCGCGCGGCCAGGCAGGCCCGATATCCCATGGCCGCGTCGGGCCGCACATCCGCGCGTCCGACGGCCAGGTCGAAGATGGCCGCCGCCGGGACGATCGGCACGCGCGCCACCCCCGCGTCGAATCCCTGACCCTGCTCTTCCAGGTAGCGCATGACGCCGTCGGCCGCGGCCAGCCCGAACGCACTGCCGCCGGTGAGCAGCACGGCGTGTACCCGCTCTACGAGCATCCCCGGGCGCAGCAGGTCGGTTTCGCGGGTGGCCGGCGCGCCACCCGGGACCGCCACGCCGCCTACCGCCCCTGTCGGGCAGAGGACGACCGTGCAGCCGGTCCGGGACTCCTGGTCGGTGGCGTGGCCCACGAGGATGCCGGGGACCGCGGTAATCCCCTTGGGGGAACCCGTCATCGCCCGCGCTGCTCCGACAGCACGGTCACATCCCCGCCGAGCAGCCGTGTCACCGACCCGTCCGACCGGCGCACGAGCAGGGCGCCCTGCGCGTCCACCGTCTCCGCAACGCCCTCGATGGTCCGCGCGCCGGCGCGGACGACCACGGGCCGGCCCAGGGTGACACAGAGGTCCCGCCAGCGGGACAGGACTGCCCCGGCGGCACCGCACCGGTAGGCCGCGTAGACCTCGTCCACATGCTGCACGACCGCGGCGAGCGTCCGCTCCACGGCGGCCCGACCTCCTCCGGCGGCCAGGGATCCCGCATAGGGCCGCACCCGGGCGGGGAGCCGCGCGGGATCCACGTCCACGTTCAGGCCGATGCCGACGACCGCCCACGGCGGCAGGCTCTCCACCAGAATACCGCCCACCTTACGGCCGTTGAGCATGAGATCGTTGGGCCACTTGAGCACGACCGAGACACCGCTGGCGCGGCGCGCACCCTCCGCCACCCCCACCGCTACGACCAGACCCAGACGCGGGTCCGTCGGATCGTCCGGGCGCAGCAAGACGGAGAGCCACAGGCCTCCGGGCGGCGACGCCCAGACGCGTCCCAGCCGGCCGCGACCGGCGGTCTGCTCCCGAGCGACGACGACGGTCCCTTCCAACGCTCCCCCGGCGCTGAGCGCCCGCAGCAGGTCGTTCGTGGACCCGATGCGGTCCACGCGCAGCAGGGTGGCGCCCACGCGCGCCCGCACCAGGGGATCTCTGGATCCGGGTGCCGGGCGGCTCACGGCGCGACGAATCCCAGCGGCGCCGCATAGATGCGACGCCCGCGCTTGTAGACCTCATCGACCAGGTTCACGCCGAAGTGCATGGCCAGGGCGCGGTAATCCGTGGCGTCCAGGATCAGCAGGTCGGCCACCTTGCCCGCCTCCAGGCTGCCCACCTCCTCGGCGACGCCGGCGGCGTGCGCGGCGTTGATCGTGGCCGCGGCGATGGCCTCGGCCGGACGGAGGCCCAGACGCAGCACGCCCAGGGCCACGGCCATCGCCATCGAATAGGTCGGGCTGCTGCCGGGATTGAAGTCGGTGCCCAGGGCGATGGGCACTCCCAACTCGATCATCCGGCGGGCCGGGGGGACCGGGAGGTCGAGGAAGAACGCGGTGCCCGGCAACAGCACCCCCAGGGTGCCGGCCGCCGCCATCGCGCGCAGGCCCTCCTCCGACGCACACTCCAGGTGATCCGCGGAGATCGCGCCGACCTCCGCCGCCAGCGCCGCGCCTCCCTGGTCGGAGAACTCGTCGGCGTGGATCTTGGGCTCGAACCCCAGACCCGCGGCGGCCTCCAGGATGGCCCGGCTCTGCTCCCGGTCAAACGCGCCCTGCTCGCAGAACACATCGCAGAATTCCGCCAGGTCCTCCTCTGCGACCGCCGGCAGCATCTCCTCGATGACCTGGGCCACGTACGCATCGGCGTCGCCAGCGAACTCGCCTGGCACCGCGTGCGCGCCCAGGAAGGTGGGGACCACGTCTACGTCCTGGAGGGCGTTGAGGCGGTGCAGCGCCCGCAGCAGCTTTAGTTCCTCTTCGGTCGAGAGGCCGTACCCGCTCTTCGCCTCAACCGTGGTCGTCCCGTGCGCCAGCATGCGGTTCAAACGGACCCGGCCGATCTCGACCAGGGCGCTTTCGCTCATCAGGCGGGTCTGCGCCACCGTGTGCAGGATGCCGCCGCCCGCCGCGGCGATCTGCTGATACGTGGCCCCACGCAGGCGCAGTTCAAATTCATCCGCGCGCGAGCCAGCGAAGAGCAGGTGGGTGTGCGCGTCCACAAACCCCGGCAGGACCACGCGCCCGCCCGCGTCCACCACTGTGGCCGCCCGGGGGAAGGCCTCGCGGATCTCCGCTGTGCTGCCGACCTGCAGGATCAGCCCGTCGGCGGCCGCGACGGCGCCGTCCCGGATCAGACCCAGATCCTCCAGATCCGCGCCGCGCCGCGGGCCGGCGCCCCCCGACCCTCCCAGTGTCAGCAGTTGCCCGGCGTGAAGGATGAGGAGGTCGGCTTCCATCACTCCATGAGCCGCACTTCCAGAATCTGCGCGCGGTCGAACTCGCGCAGGCGGAGGTAGTAGCGGGCCACGTCCACGATGGCGTCGAGCGGCACCAGGCCGACGATCTCGCTCTCCGCCACCGCCACCCCGTACCGTTCGGCTTCGCGGCGCACCAGGTCGAACACGCGCGGCAGCGGCGTCCCGGCATGGTCCAGCAGGTTCATCGAGACCTGAGCCTGCCCGGCGGCGGAGGTGACCCCCATCGCCTGCACGTTGAGGAGGCCGCCGCTGCTTTCGCGCACGGCCCGAGCGACCTGGCGGGCGACCGCGACATCCGGGGTGTGCAGGTTGATGTTGTACGCGATGAGCGGGCGGCGCGCCCCCACGACGGTGGCGCCGGCGGTGGGGTGCGGCCGGGGTTCTCCCACGTCCGGCGCCCAGGCCGGATCGGTCATCTTCGCGGTAAGACCTTCGTACTCGCCCTTGCGGATGTCGGGCAGGCGCAGGCGCTGTGGCTGCGCCGCCGCCTGCGCGTAGAAGTAGACCGGGACGCGCAGTTCCTCCCAGATGCGCCGGCCCAGCGTGCGGGCGACCTCCACGGCCTCCTCCATGGCCATCCCGGCGATCGGGACGAACGGGATCACGTCCACCGCGCCCAACCGCGGGTGCTCGCCGCGGTGGCTGTTCATGTCGATCAGCTCCACGGCGCGGGAGGTCAGGGCAAACGCCGCCGCCGCGGCCGCCGGCGGCGCGCCGGCAAAGCTGAGGACGGAACGATTGTGGCTGGGATCGGACTGGACGTTCAGGAGGCGGACGCCGTCGCTACTGCGCACAGCCTCGGCCAGGGCCGCGATGACCTCAGGCCGCCGGCCTTCGCTGACGTTGGGAACGCACTCGACGAGTTTCGCGGCCACGCACCCTCCGCCGCCGGTCGCGGCAACTCCCGCGATGAGCCTACACTAAGGCTCGGGACCGCTCAAGCCGCGGCGCGTTGCGACCCTGTCACGCCCTGGCCGTCAGGAAGACCCCGAGCAGGATCACCACGCCCCCAGACCCAGCGTGGTGGTGATGACTTCGCCGAGGAGCCAGATGCCCAGCGCGCCCGCCACGACCGGCATGAGACGGGCGGGCAGGACGGCCGTGGTGGCACCAAACCGCCGGACCATCGTAAAGATCGGCAGGAAGCCCAGGGCCAGACCGGCGAGCAGGACCAATGGGATCGGCGAGTTCATCGTCGGCCGCGTGCGCGTGACATCAGTCCTCCCATCATACCCGGGCGGCAGGAACCCCCTGCGGGCGGGCGAACGGATTCTGGAAGTCAGCGTGCAGCGATGCGCCTGGAAGACCGCGTGCGGCTCAGCAGATTCCTCTCCCTGATTCTGCGCCACCGGCCGGATCAGGTCGGACTCACCCTCGACCCCAGCGGGCGCGTGGGCATCGCCGACCTGGTGACAGCGCTGCATGGCCACGGCTGGGAAGATCTCACCATCGACGAGGTCACCGAGGTGGCCCGCCTCGACGCCCGGCGTTTTGAACTGGACGGCGCCACCATCCGCGCGCGCTACGGCCACTCCCTGACCCTGGAGCAACCGGGCCCGCCGGCGCGTCCGCCAGAGTGGCTCTATCTCGCCGTCCCCGACGCCGAGGTGGCGGCGGCACAGGCGGGGGGTCTGCGTCCGGGACAGCGGCGGCATGTCCACCTCTGTCGGACGCCTCAGGAGGCCGCCCGCCTGCTGGAACGGCATCAGGTGACGGGGCTGATCGTCACCATCCTGGCGCGCCGCGCGCACGATCACGGCGTGCCGTTCTACCAGGCGACGGACCACCTCTTCCTCGTCCCGGAGGTTCCCGGGGAGTTCGTCCTCTTTCCAGCGGCCCTCCAGCCGGCGCGGACCGGCTGACACAAGATGCTGCTGGCCGCGCTGGCCGTCGCGCCCGGGCTCTTCCTGCTCTCCTATTTCCTGGCCCGCGATCGGTTGCGCCCCGAACCGCGCCATCTGGTCGCCCGCGTCTTCTTTCTCGGTGCGGTCGCGGCCCTTGCCGCCGCGCTGCTCGAAGGTGCGGTCTTCCGCGCGACGGGCATTACCCTGGAAGGTGGACTGACGCTCTCCGCCCTGGTCGCCGCGGGCGTGATCGGGGTGACCGAGGAGACGGTGAAGTTCCTCCCCGTCTTCCTCGGCGTCTACCGGCACGTGGAATTCAACGAAGTCCTGGACGGGATCATCTACGCCGTCGCGGCGGCGCTGGGCTTTGCGACCGTGGAGAATCTCGTCTACGTCCTGGGAGGCGGCGCGGCAGTGGCCGTCGGCCGGGCCTTCCTGGCAGTGCCGGGACATGCCTTCTTCGGAGCGACGATGGGCTTCAACATGGGCATGGCCAAGTTCGCCGGGGCCAAAGAGACGCTCTGGCTCGTCTCCGGCATCGGCCTGGCCGCCCTGGCCCACACGATCTACGACGTGCTGGCCCTCTCCCAGGGCCCGCTGGCGCTGGCGGTCGTACCCCTGGTCATCGTCCTCTGGCGCCGGGCGATGGCGCAGACGCGGGTCGCGCGGGCGATGGACGACCGCCAGGGCGCGCCGTAGAGTCTTCCCGCCAGCGCCACGGTCCCCGATCCCGGAGGGCTGTAGCCGGCGTGCCGGAGTTTGACGGGGCTCTGACTACCTGACTGTCAGGGTGGCGACCATGCCGGCCTCGCGGTGTCCCGGCACAGTGCAGACAATCGCGTATTTCCCCGCCTTGAGCGTGACCTTGACCGTCATGGTCTTCCCGGGTAGGATGGCGTCCACTTCCTTGAGGACCTTCCCCTTCGGATCCTCGACGACGAAGTTGTGCTCCACCGTGCCCTTGTTGACGACATTGAACGTGATCTCCCCGGCGGCCGCCGAGACATCCTTGGGCGTCCACTTGAACTCCGTGGCCGTGATCGCCACGGGTGCGGGACCCCCCAGCAGGGGTGCGGCCGCCCAGACGACGGCCAGCAGTGCGACCGCGACCAGTAGACTTCTTACCATGCTCCTCTCACCTCGCCTGTAGATTGGCCGGCCGAGGCCGACCGCATTCTCCTTCACCATCAGCGCTGGTCCCTCACCCAGAGTTCCGGGCACGTCACTGGGGCTCGATCGGTCCCGCCAGCGGTTCCGTGGGGCCCTCTTCGATGCGGGAGAAATGAATCACGGTGACCTGATCGTCTAGCGACACCTTCCGTCCATAGATGGCGGACAGGAAGTCGAGGAGTTCTTCGTGCCGGCGCAACGCGGGGTTGTCGCGCTCGATCTCCCGGGGGGTGACCTCGGAGAGGCGCTTGTACTCCACCCGGTCGATGATGGCGGTGGCGACCTTGCGGCGCGTCCCGAAACGCCGGCCGACGGTCAGCCAGACGATCTGGCCCTCCCGGTATTTCTCGCGCTTGTCCCCGAGGCGGATGGTCGCCGTCTTGCGCCCCTGGCGCAGCATGTCCGCAAAGACGGAGGAGTAGAAATTCACGGCGTACACGCCGCGCCCGCCCCCATTCAGGAAGATGCCACTGACATCGCCACGGCGATGCCACCGGCATCCCCGAACATGATCTAGCCCATCGGCACCGTGATCCGGTGTCGATGGGCCGCAGCCAACGCCTTAGCATACCCTGCGTCGGCGTGCCGCACAATACCCGTTCCCGGATCCACGGTGAGGACGCGCTCCAGCTTCTGTGCGGCCAGGTCGGTCCCGTCCGCGACGCTGACCTGCCCGGCGTGGATCGAGTACCCGATGCCCACCCCGCCGCCGTGGTGCACCGCGACCCAGGTCGCCCCGGCGCAGGTATTCACCAGCGCATTGAGGATCGGCCAGTCGGCGATGGCGTCCGATCCGTCGCGCATGCCCTCGGTCTCACGCGTGGGCGAGGCGACCGAGCCCGCGTCGAGATGGTCGCGCCCGATCACGATCGGCGCCGCCACTCTGCCGGCGCGCACCAGGTCGTTGAAGGCCAGGCCGGCCCGCGCCCGCTCTCCGTAGCCTAGCCAGCAGATGCGCGCGGGCAAGCCCTGGAAGGGCACCCGCTCCCGGGCCAGCCGGATCCAGCGGGCCAGCGGCTCGTGGTCGGGGAAGAGGCGCAGGATGGCTTCGTCGGTGGCGTGGATATCCTGCGGATCGCCGGAGAGGGCCACCCAGCGAAAGGGACCCTTGCCCTCGCAGAAGAGCGGCCGGATGTACGCCTGCACGAACCCCGGATAATCGAAGGCTCCGTCGAATCCGGCTTCCCGCGCCTGCCCGCGCAGGTTGTTGCCATAGTCGAAGACCACGGCGCCCCGCCGCTGGTAGTCCACCATGGCTGCGCAGTGGCGGGCGATGGATTCACGGGCCATCCGCACGTAGCGATCCGGGTCGGCCCGCCGCAGCTGCACCGCCTCTTCCGCCGTCACCCCGGCGGGGATGTAGCCGCCAAGCGGGTCGTGGGCCGACGTCTGGTCGGTGACCACATCGAAGGCGGCTCCGCGGCGCAGCAGGTCGGGGTGGGTCTCGGCCGCGTTGCCCAGGAGCGCGACGGAGAGCGGCCGGCCCTCGCGCCGGGCTTCCTCCACCCAGACCAGCGCCTCGTCCAGGCGGTCGGTGGCACGGTCCACCCATCCCGCGGTGCGCCGGCGGTGGATGCGCGCCGGATCGGCCTCGACCACCAGGACGATCCCCTCGTTCATCGTCACGGCCAGCGGCTGCGCGCCCCCCATCCCACCCAGGCCAGCGGTGAGCACCGTGCGGCCGCGCAGAGTCCCGCCGAAGTGATGCCGGGCCACGGCCGCGAACGTTTCGTAGGTGCCCTGCAGGATCCCCTGGGTGCCGATGTAGATCCACGACCCCGCGGTCATCTGGCCGAACATCGACAGGCCCGCGGCTTCCAGGCGCCAGAACTCCTCCCAGGTCGCCCAGGCCGGCACCAGCATCGCGTTGCTGATGACTACGCGCGGCGCCCACTCGTGGGTGCGGAAGACGCCGACCGGCTTCCCCGATTGCACGAGCAGGGTCTCATCGTTCTCCAACGCCCGCAGCGTGCGCACGAGGGCGTCGAACGCCGCCCACGACCGCGCCGCCTTGCCCGTGCCGCCGTAGACGATCAACTCCTGGGGGCGCTCCGCCACGTCGGGGTCCAGGTTGTTCATCAGCATCCGGAGGGCCGCTTCCTGTCCCCAGCCTTTGCAGGTGCGGGCCGGTCCCCGCGGCGCGCGAATCGTTCTCGTGGCGGCCTCGGTCATCTCCACCCTCCTCGCTCAATCCAGCGGTCCGGTCTCTGTTTCCGCGGCCTGACGCAGGGCTTCGGTCCGGACCAACGCGAGTGCCTGGGCCAGGTCCGGCGCCAGCACCCGGTCCCGTTCCAGTGCCGGGATCGCGCGCCGCACCGCGCGCCAGGCTGCCCGCGCCGCCGGGGATGCCCGCCCCACCCCGCGGAACTCCAGCGCCTGGGCCGCGCAGACGGCCTCGATCGCGACGACCTGCTCGACGTGCGCGACCACCTGGGCGGCCTTGCGGGCGGCGATGCTGCCCATGCTCACATGGTCTTCTTGATTCGCGGACGTCGGGATGGAATCCACACTGGCGGGGTGGGTGAGGACCTTGTTCTCCGAGACCAGCGCCGCGGCCACATACTGCGCCAGCATCAGCCCGGAGTGCAGCCCGCCCTCCCTCGTCAGGAACGCCGGCAGGCCGGAGAGGTGCGGGTTGACCAGCCGCTCGATCCGCCGCTCACTGATGGTGCCCAGCGCGGCCGCAGCGATGGCCAGGACATCCAGAGCCAGCGCCACGGGCTGGCCGTGGAAGTTGCCCCCGGAGACGACTTTCCCCTCCCCCTGCCCCTCCCCGGCAAAGATCAGCGGGTTGTCCGTCGCGGAGTTGATCTCGGTCTCGATCGCGCGCCGGGCGTAGCCGATGCCGTCCCGGGCCGCGCCATGCACCTGGGGCAGGCAGCGCAGCGCGTACGCGTCCTGCACGCGGCCTTCGGGGCGGGGCAACTGCGAGCCGGCGAGCAGCCGGCGGAGGTTCGAGGCGCTGTGTTGCTGTCCCGGCTGGGGGCGGACGCGGTGGAGATCGGCATCATAGGCCGCCGGCAGCGCCAGCAGCGCTTCCGCCGTCAGCGCTCCGACCACATCGGCGGTGCGCGCCAGCGCGGCGGCGCGCAGCACGGCCAGCGCTCCCGCAGCGGTCATCATCTGGGTGCCGTTGATGAGCGCCACGCCTTCTTTCGCCGCCAGCTCGAGGGGCCGCAGTCCGGCCGCGCGCAGTGCGGCCGCAGCCGGCGCCGGCCCGGCCTCCGTCAGCACCTGCCCTTCCCCCATCAGGACCAGGGCGAGGTGCGCCAGCGGGGCCAGGTCGCCGCTGGCGCCGACAGAGCCTTGCTCGGGGATCGCGGGGATAATCCCCGCATTGAGCAACTCCAGGAGGCTCTGCACCGTCTCGAGCCGGACGCCGGAGTACCCGAGCGCGAGCGCGTGCGCCCGCAGGAGCACCATGGTGCGGGCGACCTCCGGCGGCAGCGGCGCACCGACGCCGACAGCGTGGCTGCGGACGATGTTGGTCTGCAGGGCAGCGGCCTGCTCCGTAGAGATGGCGACGCCGGCCAGGTCGCCGACACCGGTGGTAATGCCGTAGACGGGTGCGCCCCGGGTGATGAGCGCCTCAACCACCGTCCGGGCCTCCTGGACCCGGACCGCAGCCTCGGGCGCCAGGGTAACGTACGCCCCGCGGGACACCACCTCCCCGACGTCGGCGAGGGTGAGGTGGACCCCAATCGGGACGTCCACGGGGCGGTTACTGGAGACGGGAATCCACGAAGGTGATCTGGGGGTCCTTCCCCGGTTCGGCCACCGCCGTGGCCAGCGTAGCGCCTTTGTAGACGATGGTCAGCGTGACGTTGCGCACGTTCTGCAACACCGGCTGCTGTGCACCCAGTTGCGGCCCGACCAGCAGGATCGCCCCGCTGGCCAGTTTCGCCTCCGCGGTCAGGTACTCCCGGGCCTTCTTGGCGAACCCGGGATCTCCGGCCGCGTCCTCGGGCTTGAAGGTGGCGGACTCAAAGGTGATGGCCACGGTCCCGGCCGCGGTGTCCACCTGGACATCCTTGACGGTGTCCTTTCCGATGATGTTCTCGACAAGATTCCGGGCCAGGACATCAGGAGACGGCGGCCGGCGGGCCGCCTCCTGCTGCTGCCGCCAGGAGTAATCCCAGGCGTACAGGCCTCCGCCCGCCGCCAGCGCCACGACCACAAAAATGATGATCGGGAGGGGGTTGATCCCGCTCTTGCGCACGAGCCCGCCGGCTCGATCTCTGACCACACGGCACCTCCTGAACGCTCGGGCCTAGGCGGCCCGAATCGCCTCGCTGGTCGTGATGAGACCCCGGTAGAGAAAGGACACCTGGCGGATCGCCGCCTGCAGGTCGAAGGGAATCAGGGCCGAGATGGCGTCGATCGGCAGAATCACCCTGTAGCCGAGCAGGGCCGCGCTGCCCGCCGTGTGCAGCACGCAGATGTTGGCGACGGTCCCGCAGACGACCACCGTCTGGATCCCGGCGAGGCGCAGTTCGTGATCCAGGGGCGTACCGAAGAACCCGTCGTAGCGGAGCTTCTCGAGGACCCGCTCCCCCGGCCGCGGGGCGAGCTCGTCGACAATCTGCCACCCCCACGTCCCCCGCAGCACGTGCCGGCCCCAGATGGGGAACTCCGGATCACCCTCCTCATGGGTGTCCTGCGTGAAGAACACCCGCATGCGGGTATCGCGGGCCAGCGCGAGCAACCGCTGGATCGCGGGGATCGTCGGCGGGGCGGTCGCGACGGCCAGCGCGCCCCCGGGGTTGACGAAGTCGTTTTGCATGTCAACGATGATCAGGGCAGTGGTGCGGGGATCAACCACGACCTCCCGCTCCACGGCGTACTCCGGGACGACCGTTGTGGCCACCGTCACGTTCGGCTCCGTGAGGGTCCGGGCGGCAGCGCCCGTCCCCGTGGTTCCGTCCGCTTCCGGTTCATTCTAGGAAGGGTGGTCGCAGAGGGTCAATGCACGCCAACGCCCCGTGCCGTCCGGGTGGACCGGCCACGCCGGCCTGTGGTGTCAGGACGGCTCGGGCTTGGGCCGCAGCCGGGGCACCCCGGGCTCGGGGCGCGCTTTCGGCTCCGCCGGCGCCTCGGCCGCAGGCTCTGCCGCCGGGGCCGGTTGCAACTCGGCGGGGAGTCCGGCCAGGACGCGCTCCAGTTCCTCGGCCTCCAGGCTCTCGCGCTCGAGCAGAGCCCGGGCGATCCGCTCCAGTTGCTCGCGGTGGTCCACGAGCGCAGTGCGCCCCCGCTCGTAGCACTCGTCAATGATCCGGCGGATCTCCTTGTCGATCTCGTAGGCGATCTCTTCGCTGTAGTTGCGGCTCTCCACCAGGTCGCGCCCCAGGAAGATGGGACCGTGGCGCTTGCCGAGTGTGAGGGGCCCCAGTTTCTCGCTCATGCCGAACTCGGTAACCATCCGCCGCGCCAGTTCCGTGGCCTGCTCGAAATCATTCTGCGCGCCGGTGGTGACCTCGCCGAAGATGATCTCCTCGGCGACGCGGCCGCCCAGGGCTACGGCGATGCGGTCCAGGATCTCGCTGCGTGTGTAGTTGTACTTGTCCTCCGGCGGGGCGGAGATCACGTAGCCCAGGGCCATCCCCCGCGGCAGGATCGTCACTTTGTGCGGCGGGTCGGCGTTGGGCAGCAGCTTGGCCAGCAGGGCATGTCCGCCCTCGTGGTAGGCCGCGATCTCCCGCTCCTTCTGGCTGAGGATGCGGCTCTTGCGCTGCGGACCGGCGATCACCCGCTCGATCGCCTCTTCCATCTCAGACATGGTGATCCGCTTCTTGTTGCGCCGCGCCGCCAGCAGCGCCCCTTCGTTGACCATGTTGGCCAGGTCCGCCCCGGAGAAGCCCGGGGTGCGCTTAGCCAGGATCTCCAGGTTCACGTCCTCAGCCAGGGGCTTGCCGCGCGCGTGCACGTCCAGGATCGCCTTGCGCCCCTTCGTGTCCGGGTTGTCTACGACAATGCGCCGGTCGAAGCGGCCTGGCCGCAGCAGCGCCGGATCGAGGATGTCCGGCCGGTTGGTGGCGGCGATGAGGATGATCCCGGCGTTGGGGTCGAAGCCGTCCATCTCCACCAGCAGCTGGTTCAGGGTCTGCTCGCGTTCGTCGTGCCCGCCGCCCAACCCCGCGCCGCGCTGCCGACCCACGGCGTCGATCTCGTCGATGAAGATCAGGCAGGGCGCGGACTTCTTAGCCTGATCAAACAGGTCGCGGACGCGCGACGCCCCGACGCCCACGAACATCTCCACAAACTCCGATCCCGATATGGAGAAGAAGGGCACCCCCGCTTCGCCGGCGATGGCCTTGGCCAGCAGCGTCTTACCGCTGCCCGGCGGCCCGACCAGCAGGACGCCGCGGGGGATCTTGGCGCCGAGCGCCTGAAACTTCTTGGGATGCTTGAGGAACTCGATGATCTCCTCGAGCTCCTCCTTGGCCTCGTCCACCCCGGCCACGTCGTCAAAGGTCACTTTGGGTTTGTTCTCGGTGTGCAGGCGGGCCCGGCTCTTGCCGAAGGACATGGCCTGGTTACTGCCCGACTGCGCCTGACGCAGCATCAGCATCCAGACGCCGACGATGAGCAGGATGGGCAGCATGGAGGTGAGCAGATTAGGCCACAGCGTCGAGCGCGATCGCGGCTCGAACCGGACCGTGGCCACCTTGGCCGTGAGCAGGGCCAGCGTTTCGTCCGTGGTCGGCCCGTAGGTCACGAAATCTTTGCCGTCGCGCAGCTTCCCGTTGATGCGCTCGTCGCTGATCGTGACCTCCTTGACCTGCCCGTCCCGGACGAGTTCCAGGAACTGGTTGAAAGAGTATTCGTCACGCGGCGCGCGCTGGCGGTAGAGCGGCAGGAAGAGGTAGATGACCACCACGATGATGATGGCCCAGACGACCATGTTGCGCAGGTACCGATTCACCACACCTGACCTCCAGTTCGACTATACACGCTCCGTCCCCGCCGCGGAATCGGCGGACCGGCCCGCCGCTTCCAGCCGCAGCCGCAGGACCCGCCGCGTCTGCGGCGTGACCCGGGCGTCCTCCGCGACCCGCCAGCCCACCAGCCAGAGGATCGTCCCGTCCCCGGCCTGCAGCACCGGGACGCGCGGCCGCAGTAGGTGCGGCGCCCGCGCGTCGGTCAGGAAGTCGCCGACCTTCTTCAGCCCGCGCATCCCCAGCGGCCGGAACCGGTCGCCCGGCCGCCAGGCCCGCAGGAGCAGGGGCGGGCGAATCCGGTCCGCGTCTAGATAGGCCGCGCCGTCCTTCACGTCCGCGGCTTCCACCGGGACGATGCCGGATTCGACCACCACGCCCAGCGCAGCGGCCTCGACCCGTCCCTCCAGCGGGACGGCGTACTCGCCCGGCGGGCTTCCGGCCGGAGGAGTTGCCGCGATGAGGAGGTGCTCGCCGCGCACCTCCACCGTGACGCCCGGCAGGCTGACCCGCCGGCCCTCCGGACCCCCTTCCGCGAGTCGCAACGTCTCTTCGATATGGACGACGCGCAGCCGCCGGATGTTCCCGCCGGCCCGTGCCACGGCGCGCCGGACCAGCCGCCAGCGCAGCGGCTGCGGCTGGTCCCGCAGAGCCTCGCGCGCCAAGCGAACGCCGCCGGGGGCTGCCCGCAGGACGGTCCCCTCCGCCGACGCAGCCAGATCCTCCAACAGGGCGTCTTCGGCGGCGAGCAGATCCGCGCCGTGCTTGAGCCTTTTCTGTACATCTCGGATATACCCTGCCAGCAGGGGAATCAAGTCATGGCGCACGCGGTTGCGTAGAAGGAGCATATCCAGATTCGTCGGGTCATCACGCCAGGGCAGACCCTGCGCCTGCAGCCACGCCCGGAGATCGCGCCGCCAGACGTCTAGCAGAGGGCGCACCAGGGTCATGCCATCCAGCGAGCGGCGGGGCCACATCCCTCCGGGGCGGCCGCCGCGCAACAGCCGGAGCACGAACGTCTCCGCCTGATCGTCGGCGGTGTGGGCGACGGCCACCGTCGGGCAGTGTTCGCGCGCGGCGGCCCGCGCCAGAAACGCGTACCGGACTTCGCGCGCTGCGGCCTCCACAGACAGGTGCTGCGCCCGCGCCACGGCGCGCACGTCGGCGACCTCGAGCACCACGGGCAGGCTCCAGGCGCCGGCCAGGGCCGTGACGAAGCGCGCATCCTCCCCGGCCTCGGCGCGCAGTCCATGGTTCAGGTGGGCCACGACCAGCCGCAGGTGCCAGGGCCCGGCCAGGGCGCGCAGCGCGCCCAGCAGCGCCACCGAGTCGGCGCCGCCGGAGACGGCGACGAGCACCGCTTCGCCCGGCTCGAAGAGCCGGTGGCGACGCACCGATTCGGCGACCGCGTCCTGGAGCAAAATGAAAAAGCCCCCCTCGAGGCCCCGGTGGTGGCGGCGGGGAGACTCGAACTCCCGACGCCGCGGGTATGAGCCGCGTGCTCTAACCAGCTGAGCTACGCCGCCACGTCCGCTCCATTATACCCGGGGCGGCCCGCTGCGGCCACGGCGCGCCGGCCGGCTACTCCCGAACCCGGAATCCGAGCGGCGGGGTCTCCAGCCCGCCGGGCAGATCAGCTCCGCGGGCTAGGAAGACACCGACGATCTCGTACTCCCCCGGCTCCACCCGGCGTCCCTGGAGGTCCACCTGAGGCCACGACGCTCGAAAGCTCAGCGTCTCGCCCGGCCGCAGGGTAGCCTCCTGAACCATCTGGGTGAAGGCCTTGTCGTGCGCCCAGCGCCAGATCAGGGCGCCCCGCCGGCGGACGATGAGATCGAAGCGTTGGCCCGAGGCAAACTGCACACGGAGCGGGGCTTCCCCTTCGGCCCGCACTGTGAGAGTCGCGCCGACCGGTTCCCCCACGACGTAACTGCCCTTCGTCAGCGTCAGTTCGAGACGCAGCCGTCCGGCCGTCCGCTCAACCGATGGGCCGGTCAGCGTCGTCACCAGGGTGGCCAGCAGCAGCCAGACGATTGCCACAGACACGCACACTCCCTCCTGATATCATCTCTCACACATCATACGCGACCGGCCCCGCGGAGGTTCGAGGTGTCCACCGATCTGGAGGTCGTTGCCCGTGTGGTGGCGGTCGATCCCCGCGGGCGTATCCTGCTGACCCAGCGGGCCGGCCGCCCGTACTGGGTCCCTCCCGGCGGCCACGTCCATCCGGGGGAGACGCTCCCGGCGGCGGCGCACCGTGAAGCTGCCGAGGAGGCGCAGACGGACGTGGCGATCGGTCCTCTGCTCTACGTCTGGGAACTCTTCCAGCAGGGCCGTCACCGGATCGAGTGCGCGTTCCTGGGGTCGGTGCGCGACGTGATGGGCGACGAGACCATCCAGGACCTCGGCCCGGCCGGTGTTGCCCGGCACCGGCGCCTGGTGGACCCGGATGCCCTACCGGCGCTGCGGATCTACCCGGCGGCCCTGACCACCCCTGGGCTGCGGCAGCAGATCCGGCGTTTCCGCTCGGGGCCGGCGCCGGATCCGTATCTGGGCGTCGAGGGTGCACACGGGGAGGTGCTCCCCCACCGCCTGAACACGCGGGTCATCTTGACGGAGGGGGACCGAATCCTGCTGGTCAGGGGCGACCAGGTGGGGTTCTGGGTGCTGCCCGGCGGCCTCGTGGAAGATGACGAGCCCCTCGAGCGTGCGGTGGCCCGCGAGACCGCCGAGGAGACGGGCCTGGCCGTCACTCCCGACCGACTCCTCTACGTCCGCGAATTCCTCGACCCGGGCCTGGGCGAGCACGGGATCGAGTGTTATTTCCTCGGCCGGATCACCGGCGGGGCACTGCGCCTGGGCGCCGATCCGGGCTTCCACGACATCCCCAGCGTCCGCGGCCGGGTCACGCGGGCCGCCTGGTGGGAGCGCGCCGCCCTGTCCGATCTGGTCGTCTACCCGACACAGGTGCGGGACCGGCTCTGGGTGGATCTCGCCGCGGAGGCGGACCGCTTCCTGGGAACGGCGCGGGTGGACTAGGGCGCCTACTTGATGCCGACGCGTGGGGCTTCGAAACGGATCTTGCCGGCCGCGATCTCCTCCAGGGCCACCGTCACCGGGTTGCCCGATTCGACGTCCACGAGGGGGAGCGCACCTTCCTTCAACTGACGCGCGCGCTTGGCGGCGATGATGACCAGGGCGTACTTATTGTCCACCCGGTCGAGGAGGGCCTCCAGGGGGGGTTTGATCACTGCGCACGCTCCAGGTTGGATTCGCTGGGATCGGTGTGGCCGGCCGGCGCCACGGCAGGTATTCTAGCAGGAGGCGATGGGTTGTCAATGACGCCGGCGGCGGCTGTGGAGTTTCAGTGATTTTGTCCCCCCTTAAGGTTTCAGTGAAAATGTCCTCCCCCTTCCCGGGCGAATCCGGGAGGCATGAATGGGGAGACGATCGTCTTGACGCAGCGCGCCCAGCAGCAACTCATGGTCCTGAACGCCCTGGAGCGGGGTGACCTCCTCATGGCCCAGGCCGCGGATCTCCTGGGCCTATCCGTCCGCCAGGTCCGCCGGCTGCGTGCCGCCTACCGCCAGCGGGGGCCGCACGCCCTGATCCATGGCAACCGCGGCCGCCGGTCGCCCCGGCGGGTCGACGAGGCCACTCGGACCCGGGTGATCCGCCTGGCCCGCACGACGTACGCGGGGGTCAATCACCAGCACCTCACGGAACTCCTGGCGGAGCGCGAAGGCCTCACCCTGTCGCACCCGACGATCCATCGCATCCTGCGCGGCGCCGGGGTGCCCAGCCCGCGGCGCCGGCGGCCGCCCCGGCATCGCCGGCGGCGGGAACGCCTGCCCCAAGCGGGGATGCTCGTGCAGGTCGACGGCAGCGACCACGATTGGCTGGAGGGCCGCGGCCCACGCCTCGTCCTCGTGGCGGCGGTCGATGACGCGACCGGCGAGGTACTGGCGGCGGCGTTTCGCGACGAGGAAGACGCCCACGGCTACCTCCTCGTGCTCCGGGAGATCGCCCTGACCAGAGGCCTGCCCCTCGCCCTCTACAGCGACCGCCACGGCATCTTCCATCGCCCCAAACGGGTCCCGCTGACCATTGAGGAGCAGCTCCGTGGCGCGCCTGATCCCACGCAGGTCGGACGCGTGCTGCAGGAGCTCAGCATCCGCTGGATCCCGGCCGCTTCGCCGCAGGCTAAGGGCCGCATCGAGCGCCTCTTCGGCACCTTCCAGGATCGGCTCCGCGGAGAACTGCGGCTCGCCTGCGTGGCCGAGCGCGATGGCGCCAATGCCTTCCTCGCTGGCTTCCTGCCGCGCTACAACGCGCGCTTCACGCAACCTGCCGCCACCCCCACGCCCGCCTTTCGGCCCTGGCCGGTCGGGCTCGATCCCGATGCCGTCTTTTGCTTTAAGTACCTGCGGATCGTCGCCAATGACAACACCGTCACGCTGGGACCACACCTCGTCCAGATTCTGGCCGGGCCCCAGGGACGCAGCTATGCGAAGGCCCCACGTCGAGGTCCACGAGCGCCTGGATGGTACCGTGGCCGTCTTCTACCAAGGGCAGCGCCTGGTCCTCGGCCCGCGTACTCCCGCTCCGTCAACTCGCATCCCGGCGCGCGACCACCGCCGCGTGAGACCCAAGGGGCCACAGGCAATTCAGGACCTCAGAGTGCGCAAGCGCAAGGCCGCGGGGCAGACTCCGGCCGTGTGGAAACCCGGCAAGGATCACCCCTGGAGGCAGATGCCGGTAGGGAACGCGAAGTACAATGCAGCACCGCAGAGGACAAAATCACTGAATCCTTAACCGGACAGAATCACTGACCTCCAACATGACGCCGGCGGCGGCCGGGGCGGGCTCGCTTGCATTCGGACTGGGCGCGCCGCTACATCGGGGCGCCGACGCGGGCGCGTCCCAACAACTGGTTGAATTCCTCCAGACTGCTGGCGCGGGCCAGCGCCTCCTCGTAATTCACCAGGCCCTCCTCCACCAGGCGGCGCAGGGCCTGGTTCAGACTCTGCATCCCGTCGCGGAATCCCGACTGGATCGCCGAGGGGAGCTGGTAGGTCTTCCCCTCCCGGATCAGGTTGCGGACCGCCGGAGTCATCCGCAGCACCTCCAGGGCGGCGACACGGCCCCGCCCGTCCCGCCGCGGGAGCAGCGCCTGGGAGAGGACCCCCTCCAGCGACAGGGACAACTGCATCCGGACCTGCTCCTGCTGGTAGGGCGGGAAGACGTCCACGATCCGCTCCACGGCCTGGGCCGCGCTCATCGTGTGCAGGGTGGCGAAGACCAGGTGCCCGGTCTCGGCGGCGGTAATGGCGGTGGCGATCGTTTCCAGATCGCGCATCTCGCCGATGAGGATGACATCCGGATCCTGCCGCAGCACGTGGCGCAGCGCGTGAGCGAAGGAGTGGGTGTCCGCGCCGACCTCCCGCTGGTCGATGATGCTCTTGCTGTCGTGGTGCAGGTACTCGATGGGATCCTCGATCGTAATGATGTGGCAGGAGCGGTGGTGATTGATGTGGTGAATGATCGCGGCCAGCGTCGTGGACTTCCCCGACCCGGTGGGTCCCGTCACCAGGACCAGCCCCCGCGGCAGTTCCGCCAGGCGCTCGACGACATCCGGCAGCCCCAGTTCCCGGATCGTGGCCACCTTCATGGGGATGACGCGGATGGCCGCGCCAAGGACACCCCGCTGCTGAAAGATGTTGACCCGGAACCGGGACAATCCCGGAACGCTGTACCCGAAGTCGAGTTCCAGATCCCGGCGGAATGCCGACCGCTGCTCCTCGGTGAGCATGGACTCGATCAGCGACTGCAGTTCGGCCGGGTCCAGGGGAGGCAACTCGGCCCGGACGAGGCTGCCGTTGATCCGCAGCACCGGCGGCATCTTCACCTTCACGTGCAGGTCGGAAGCGTTGCGCTCGATTACCAGCTTCAAGAGGCTGTGGATCTCCATCAAATCCTCCCTCGGGAGATCGGGATGGCGGTAAGCCGGCGGACTGGCACCGCTGGGGTCTGCCCGCCTTATGCCCGGGAGGACACCCGCCTAGGCGGGAGGTGTGTGTTCTGGGTGAATCATTTAGTCTATCTAAAGATCTATCTGTTGAATCGAGGGGTTATGCACAATGTGGTATCGACGGTCTGCGGCCGGCTCCCCTAGACTCCAAAATGACTCGCGGCCACACAATCCGGTCTCGTGCCGACCCGAGCGTTGACCTCCGGCGCTGTGGAGGTTGCCGCGTTCCCGGCAAGCAGGCCCTGCCATGCCTGAACCCCTGTTCAGTGTCATCGTCGCCACCTACGGCCGTCCGCAGTTGCTGGCGGCGGCGCTGGAGTCGGTGCTGGCGCAGGCCGTATCCGATTTCGAGGTCATCGTCGTGGATGACGCGGGGCCAGTCGCCGTCGGCACCCTGCCCGATCCCCGCGTGCGGGCCGTGCGGCGCACGGAGAATGGCGGCCCCGCGGCCGCTCGCAACACGGGGCTGCGGCACGCCCGCGGCCGCTACGTGACCTTCCTGGACGACGACGACCTCTACACTCCCGACCGTCTGGCCCTGGCGCTGGAGGGGCTGGCGCGGGCGCCGCTCACCCACTGTTGGATCCAGTACGTGGATGCGCCGGTCGGGCGCAACCGCATCCTCGAAGGCATCGTGGGCGACCAGATCCTCAACGATCTGACCCCCCACCTGGGAACGGCGGCCCTCCAGCGCGAGGCAGCCCTGCCCTTCGACGAGCGCTTCCTCGCCGCCGAGGATGTGGAGTGGTGGCTGCGGATGGCCCAGCGGGTTCCCATCAGCACCGTTCCGCGCGTCGGATACCTGCTGCGCCGGCACAACGCTCCCCGCCACCGCATCGACCTCGCCACCCGTGTCGGCTCCCGCCTCCTGCTGCAGGAGGTCCACGCCGCCTACTTCGCCACACACCGCCAGGCGGCGGCCTTTCAATGGAAGCGCACGGGCCTCCTCGCGGCGGATGAGGGAAACGCGGCGCTGGCCCGGGCGGCCTTCGCGCGGAGCCTCCGGTTGCGTCCCCAGGTGAACACGTTCTGGCATCTGCTCCGCGCCGTGCCGGCCAGGGGAGGTCGCAGCGCCGCCGCTGGCGCGGGGACCCCCGCTCCCTGATGTCCCCCGCCACCGCCCTCCCCCCACACCCCCCCGCCCATCTGCGGTACCACCGCCGCCTGCGGACCACCGACGTCGTGCAGGAGTTGTGGACTGCGCGGGAGTTGATCCGGACGCTGGTGGAGCGCGAACTGCGGGCCCGCTACAAGCAGATGATGCTGGGCGCGGCGTGGACCATCATTCCCCCGCTCACGCTCATGCTGGTCTTCACCCTCTTCCTGCACCGCGGCGGCCGGATCGACACCCAGGGAATCCCCTATCCGCTGTTTGCCTATCTGGGCCTCCTGCCCTGGACGTTCTTCTCCAGTTCGGTCTCCCGCGGCGGCACCAGCCTGCTCCAGAACGCCGCCCTGTTGAACAAAGTCTACTGTCCGCGCGAGGTCTACCCGATGGCCAGCATGGTCGTCGCCGGCATGGACACGCTGGTGGCATTGCCGATCCTGGCCGTCCTCTTCGCCGTCTTCCGCACCCTGCCGCAGCCTACCGCGATCCTGGCGCTGCCGCTGGTGGTGGTGCAGGTGATCTTCACGCTGGGGGTGACCCTGTTTGTCTCGGCCGTCAGCATCTACCTGCGGGACCTGCGCCTGGCCCTGCCCATTCTGTTGCAGTTGGGGTTGTTCGCCACGCCGGTCGCGTACGGCAGCGAGGTCGTTCCGCCCCGGCTGGCCCTCGCCTACGCCGCCCTGAACCCCCTGGCCCCGGTCATCGACGGGTACCGCCGGGTGGTGTTGCTGGGGCAGCCGCCGGCCGGCGAAGCCCTGCTGGTCGGCGCGCTCTCGTCCCTCGTCGTGCTCGCGCTGGGCTATGTTGTCTTCAAGCGGCTGGAGACCGGATTCGCCGATGTTGCCTAGGGGCAGCATCGTCGCCGAGCACATCTGGAAGCGCTTCCGCGCCGACCCGACGCGCAACTACCTGCGCGACCAGCTAGCCCGCTGGCGAGATGTCCTCCGGGGAGGAAGGCAGGACGGCTGGCGCTGGGCGCTGCGGGACATCACCCTCTCCGTTCACCCCGGGGGGGCGGTCGGCATCGTCGGGACCAACGGGTCGGGGAAATCCACGTTCCTGAAGATCCTCAACAGCGTCATGTATCCCTATGCCGGCCGGGTAGAGGTCGCGGGCAGGGTCGCCGCGCTGATCGACATCGGCGCGGGCCTGCACCCGGAACTCACCGGCGGCGAGAATGTCTACCTGACCGGGTCGCTGCTGGGACTGCGCCGCCGGGAGATCGTCGCGCGTTTTGACGAGATCGTCGCCTTCGCCGAACTGGACGCCGCGATCGACCGCCAGGTGAAGTTCTACTCCAGCGGAATGCGGATGCGTCTGGGCTTCGCCGTGGCCGCCTCCCTGCAGCCGGACATCCTCCTCGTGGACGAGGTTCTGGCGGTGGGGGACGCCGCGTTCCAGCAGAAATCCTTCAACCGGATGCGGGCGATGCTCTCCGAAGGCGTGACCCTCGTCTTCATCTCCCATGACCTGGCCTCCGTGGAAGCCACGTGCACCCACGGCCTCTGGCTGGAGAATGGTCTGCTGGCCTCCAGCGGCCCGGTCCGGGATGTCCTCGCCGCATACCGCCACGCCATTGAGGAATCGGCTCACGTCTACGGGGGCGGCACCGGAGTCCTGCGCGTTGCCCGGGTGACCGTGGGGTCTGACCACGGTGCCGCCGCGAGCCAGGAGCCGTTGCACGTGACGGCGGTCATCGAAAGCCCGCACGATGTCACCTCGGTGTTCTATCTCGGCGTGAGCGAGGGGCCGGCGACACCGATCTTCCTGCTGCAGCGGGATCTACCCCTGACCGCGGGCCTGACGGAGGTGCGCTGTCTCATCCGCCGGCTACCCCTGCCGCGCGGTCGCTTCTACCTGTGGATCGGGGCGGTCGATAAGGCCGGACACGACCTGCTGCCCTGGCGCCCCGCGGCCCACTTCGACGTGGCCGGCCCCGACCTCGACCACGCGCCGCGGGGCGTGGTACGCCTGGCTCCGGTGCATGTCGAGGCGGCCTGGGAGGTCGAGCAAGGGTGAGCCGGCTGCGGATGCTGGTGGTTGGGCAGACCTTTCCGTGGCCGGAGATCACCGGCGCGCGGATGCGCCTGGCCAATGTGATCCGGGGTCTCTCCCGCCTGGGCGATGTGGACCTCTTCACGCTCGTGGACCCTGAGCGCGCCGATCTGGTGTCCCCGCCGCACCACATCCGCCGCGCCGAGACGGCGCCGCGCCGCCTGCTCCCCTTCCCGCCGCTGCGGCGGGTCGGCTGGCTGGCCGCCGGCAGCTTGCCGCGCGCCCTGACCGTCTTCGACCTCCGCAGCGTCCGGGAGCGTTTCGCGGCCTGGGCGGACCCGCGCTATGACCTCGTCTGGTTCCACCGGGTGGAGAGCTTTGCCGCGCTGGCACCCCTGGTGCAGGGACCTACCATTGTAGACTTCGACGACCTGGCGGAGCGCCACGGCCCCCTCACCGGATCGAACGGGATGAGTTCGCCGCAGGCAGAAAACCGCGGGTGGCGCCGGTGGGCGGGCCGGCTGCAGGAGGCCCGCGACTACCGCCTCTGGCTCGACCTGCAGCGCGGCGCGGCGGCACGGGCGCAGGCCGTCGTCGTCTGCAGCGAGAAGGACCGCCGCCGGCTGGCGGGGCCTCACTCCGCGGTCATCCCCAACGGCTATACAGCGCCAGCCCACCCGCTGGGGCGGGTCGTGGTTGCCGATCCGCCGGTGATTCTTTTTGCGGGACTGCTCACGTATCCGCCCAATCGCGACGCCGCCGCGGTGCTGGCCACGCGCATCGCGCCGCTCGTGCGCGAACGGCTTCCCGCGGTGCAGATCCGCCTGACCGGCCGGGCCGGCGATCCGGTCGCGCGCCTCGGCGACCCGCCGCGCGTGGTCGTGACGGGATTTGTCCCAGACATGGCCGTGGAACTGGCCCGTGCCGATATCGTGGCCGTCCCCCTGCGCGTCGGCGGGGGTACACGCATCAAGATCCTCGAGGCCTTCGCCCATCGCATCCCCGTGGTCTCCACCACGGCGGGCGCCACGGGCCTCGACGTGGTCCACGGACGGGACCTGCTCATCGCCGATGATCCTCAGGCTTTTGCGCGCGCCTGCGTCGCGCTGCTCACGGATCAAGAGCAGCGCGGGCGCCTGGCCGAAGCCGCCCACCGGCTCTTTCTGGAGCAGTACCGCTGGGAGCGCATTCACGACGCCGTGGCGGCGCTGGCGGCGCGGGTCGCGCAGGCGGAGGTCACGGCGTGAAGCCGTCGGACAACCGCGCGGGGGAGTCGCGCGGGTGAGGGACGCGCTGGTCAGCATCATCGTGCCTGCCCGCAACTACGGGCCATTCGTCGCCGCGGCCGTGCAGAGTGCCCTGGAGCAGAGCTACAGCCGCGTGGAAGTGATCGTCGTGGACGACGGATCCACTGATGACACCCCGCAGGTGCTGACCTCGTTCGGTGATCGTATCCGGATCCTCCGGCTGGACGGCCGGGGCGTCGCCGCAGCCCGGAACGCCGGGCTGGCCGCGGCGGGGGGCACGTACGTCCTGTTCCTGGATGCGGATGACCTGCTGCTCCCCCAGGGCCTCGCCCACCTCGTCCGCCGGCTGCACTCTCTGCCCGGGGTCGGCGCGGCCTACGGTTCGTGGTATCAATGCGACACCCGTCTGGGCCGGGCGTTCCTGGTGCGCAGTCCGATCGGCGCGGGCCCCATCCTGCCCCGGCTCCTGCTCGGCAATATGGTCGCCACGCCCACTGCCATGCTGCTGCGTCGAGAGGTGGTGGTCGCCGCGGGCGGATTCGACGAGACGCTGTCGTTCACCGCCGACTGGGAACTGTGGCTGCGCCTGGCCTCCCGCGGATGCCGGTTCGCGGGTGTGCCTCAGCCCGTAGCGGTCTACCGGATCCACGCGCGCAGCATGAGCGGGCAACTGGCCCGGGCGACGCGGGATGTGTGGGCCGTGCTGGACCGCTACTTCGCCCTGCCGCCGGTGGGCCAGATGTACGCCCGCGCCCGCGCGGACGCCTACTACGCCATGGGCATGTACCTGGCCAAACTCCATCTGACGCAGGGGGATCAGGACGGTGCGGTGGCCCAGTTGCGCACCGCGCTGGCACACCGTCCGGACCGGGCCCATTCGCTGGACCTCTACTACCAGGTGTCGCGCGCCATCCACCGGCACGCGCAGCTGGCGGGACACGCGGCGGCGGCCGGGGTGGCGGAGGCGACACTCGATCTGGCGGCACGGCTCCCCGTCACCCTGCGGCGCGGAGAGCGGTCCGCGCTCGTCTCTCTTGGTGTCGCGCTGATGCTGCGGCATGCCGGCGAGGCCCGCCCCGCCCTACGCCACCTGCGCGCGGCCCTCCGCGCCTCCCCACGCACCGTCATGGCACCCCGCCATCTGGCGGCCGCGATCCGCATCCTCTATCCGCCGCACCTCGCGTCCGCGATCCGGACACTGCGGACCCGCGGGCAGATGCCTTCTCCGCTCCCACCGCTGGTTGCCCGTGTCATGGCCGCGGCGCCGGTCCGGGACGCCGCCGGGATCCCCCAGGCGGCGCGGTGACGCCTCCAGCCTCGTGGCCACGGCCGTTCTCAGCGTCGACCTCGAACACCTGCCGCCGGATCTGACCGGGCTCGACCGCTACGCGCAGGCGCTCCTGGTGCTGCGCTGGCGCGACTATCCCGTGGGTCAGGTGACGATCCCGTTGCACGGCGGCGGAGCAGCCGGCGAAACTCTGCGCCGGGCAGTCTTTGACGCCCTGGACTGGGCCTTCTGGGAGCGCTGGGTGCAGGAGTATCTCGGCTGGAGCCCGGCCGACCGCCTCCGGCCCGCCCCGCACACGGCCACGGTGGCGGTGTGCACGCGCGACCGGTCCGACGATCTGCGGCGCTGTCTCGACGCCCTGATGCGTCTCCCCGACGATGGCCAGGAAGTCCTCGTCATCGACAACGCCCCCGCCACGCCCGCGGCGCGCCGGGTGGTGGAGCGCTACCAGCGCGTCCGCTACGTCCTGGAACCGCGCCCCGGGCTGAATGCCGCCCGCAACCGGGCGCTGCGGGAGTCCCGGGGAGACATCGTGGCCTTTACCGACGACGACGCCGCCCCGGACCCCGCCTGGCTGCGCGCGCTGCAGCGCAACTTCCAGGACGATCAGGTGGTGCTGGTCACGGGGCTGACGATGCCGCTCGAACTGGAGACCACCGCGCAGGAGGAGTTCGAGCGCTATACGCCCTTCGGTCGCGGGTTCCGCCGCATCGTCTTCGATGGCCTTACCCATGATCCGCTCTCGGTCGGGCGGGTGGGTGCCGGCGCGAACATGGCCCTGCGCCGCAGCGCCCTCGACCTGGTGGGTCCCTTCGATGAGGCCCTGGACGGCGGCACACCGACGCGGACGGGTGGCGACCACGAGATGTTCTCGCGGGTCCTCGCCGGCGGTTACCGTATCGTGTACGATCCCGCGGCGCTGAGCTGGCACCGCCACCGCCGTACCTGGACGGAGTTACGGCAAACCCTCTACGGGTATGGCACCGGCGTCTATGCCATGTGGACGAGCAGCCTGCTGCGCCGCGGCGAGTGGGGTGTGCTGAAGCGCGCCGGCGCCTGGTTCGTCCGCGACCAGTTCCCGGCAGTCGTGCGCGCGCTGCTGCGCCGGCCCGGGAGCCCGCCGCTCGACCTCCTGCTGGCGGAACTGCGGGGGTGCCTGGCCGGGCCGGGCGCCTATCTTTCCTCCCGGCGCGTCCGCCGGAGCGCGCGGCCATGAAGGAACTGCCGTTCGTTTCGGTTATTATCCCCACCCGCAACCGGGCCGCCAGCGTACGCCGCGCGCTGGAAGCGCTCGCCGTGCAGACGTACCCGGCTGAGCGGTTCGCGGTCACCGTGGTGGCGGACGGATGCACCGATGCGACCCTGGAGGTGCTGCGGCAGTTCCACGCGCCCTTCGAGGTGCAGACCATCGCGCAACCTCAGGCCGGCGCGGCTGCGGCGCGCAACGCCGGCGCGGCCTCCGCCCGCGGCACCCTGCTGGTGTTCCTCGACGACGACGTCGAGGCGGACCCCCAGTTGATCGCCGCGCACGTGGACGCCCACTCCCGCCGGTCCGGCGTCGTCATCGGCCACCTCTCCCCCGTCCTGGCCGCGCAGCGCGGCTTCTTCCGCAATGCGCTCCGCCGGTGGTGGGAAGCGAAGTTCGATGCCCTGGCTCATCCGGGTCACCGCTTCCACGCCTTCGATCTCTTGAGCGGCAACTTCTCGCTCGCCGCCGAGCTGTTCGCCCGCTGCGGCGGGTTCGACCCGTCGCTGCGCTGCCACGAGGACTACGAACTAGGCATCCGGCTGGTGCACCACGGCATCCGCTTCACGTATGCGCCGGAGGCCACCGGCCGGCACCATGAACTGACCGACCTCCGCGGGGCTCTGCGCCGGAAGTTCGAGGAGGGGCAGGCCGATGTCCGGATCGGCCGGGGCCACCCCGAGATCCGACCCGCTCTCCCGATGACCCGCCTCCTGCCGCGACGCGCCGGTGGGCGGCGCGTCTGGTTTCGCCTGGCCTTCGCGCGATCGTCCGGCGGCGATACCGCGGCCGCGGCCGCCGCCCGCCTGCTCCAGGCCCTGGAACGCCTGCGCCTGCGGTCCCGCTGGCGACGCCTCCTGGATGATCTGCTGACCTACTGGTATTGGCGGGGCATGGCGCAGGAGTTGCCGACCGCATCCGCGGCGGCAGAATTCATCGACGGCGCCGTCGCTCCCGTTTCGGAACTCGACCTTGACCTGCGCGGCGGTATGGCGGAAGCCCAAGGTATCCTCGATGAAACCCGCCCGGCAGCGGTCCGTCTGCGCTTCGGCACGCAGGGTATCGCGCATCTGCTACCGGTTCCGGGGGCCGAGCCGTGGCGGGGGGAGCATCTTGTCCTGATCCTGGGCATGCACCTGACTCGACCGCTGCTGCGAGCCATGGCGCAGGACGGGAGCATTACGCCGCCATTCAACGTGAAGCGCCTGCTCGACCTGACCCGCGCGCCGGCCCGCTACGACCTCCGGGAGTACGGGATTGAGCCCGGTTGAGATGTTGCGGGTTCGGGCGCGCCTGCTCTCGGGAGCGTGGGGAGTGTGGGCGACCCTCCTCCTGGGTATCTACTTCCGGCAGGCCTGGCGCCTGCTGGCGGCCGGGCCTGCCGCGTGGGCACCGTTCCTCCGCGCGGCGGTGGCATTGCTGGGGCCGCTGATTCTCCTGACCGGCCTGATCCTGGTCGCGGCGTCTGCGGCGCCGAAGTCGCGCGGGCGAGTCCTCCTGGTGATCCTGCTGGGTGTGGCGGCGGGAGTGGCCGCTCTGGCGCTGACACGTGTATCGCTCGCGTCGGCCCTGGCGGTGGCGGAGCGGTTTCCCGCGGCCCGCGAAGCGGCGTCGCGAGCGCTGGGTGCAGTGGCCGGCGGCGCGGCGATCCTGCTGGCGGCCCAGGTTGCGGGCGAGGCGATCCTCCGTCTGGTGGGGGCCGCACCTACTTCGCGCGCGGAGGCGCTGCTCTACCGGACGGCGACGGGGCTGGGGGGTGTGGCCTACCTAGCGCTCGCCCTGGCCGGTCTGGGGCTCTACACGCCGCTGCATCTCCGGATCCTCGTCGGAGCACTGCTGCTGCTCGGCGCCGCGTGGTTCGCCTGGCGATCGCGCACGCCCGACCCCGCCACGGGCGTCCTCTTCGCGCCGGCCCGAGCAAGCGGGCACGGCTCGGTGTCCACCCGGTCGGCGCCGACGGAGCGGGGCACGCTGATCTGGAAGACCATCGTCGTGCTGGCGCTGCTGGTGGCGCTCACCGGCGCCCTGGCGCCAGAGCGCGAATACGATGCGCTCTGGTACCATCTGGCGTTCCCGCGGGCCTGGCTGGAACGCGGCGTGCTCTTCGACCAGCCGCAGGAATACGTCGCGCTCTACCCCATGACCTGGGAGTTGCTTTATGGCGCGGCCATCAGTCTGGGCGGACCGATCTCCGCCAAGTTGCTGCACTTCAGCATGCTGCCTCTTCTCGGTCTGCTGGTCTTCCAGGCCACCCGCCGCCTGATTCCCGGAGCCTCCCCCTGGACGGCGGTCGCCTTCTTCGTCACCATCCCTACCCTGCACTGGGAGGCGACGACCGCCTATATTGACCTGGCGTTTATGCTGCACGCGGGATTGGCGGGTTACGCCCTCTATCGCTATGCTGCCGAACGGACGCGTGGCTGGTTGCTTTTGTCTGTCCTGCAGTTCGGTCTGGCGCTGGCCACGAAACATCTCGGCTTTCTCGCGCTCGCGGTCGGCACGGGAGGGCTCGGCCTGTTCCTCTGGCGCCGCGCCGGCCTGCGCCGCGCCCTGGAGACGACGGCGCTTGTCGCCATCCTGAGCCTCCTCATCCCTTCCGTCTGGTACGTGCGCAGCTGGCGCGCCACGGGGAACCCGGTCTTCCCTGAGTTCTTCCAGGTGTTCGGCGCTCCCGCCGGGCGGTGGGATGCCACCGCCGATGCGGCGCTCAGTCGGTTCGAGGCCCGCTTCGGGCGACCCCGCACGCTGCCCAATCTGTTGACCCTTCCCTGGGATGTCACCGTGCACGCCGCACGCTACGGCGGCGCGGCCGGTCCGGCCTTGCTGCTGTTCCTGCCGGTACTCGCTGCGGCCCGGCGCCCGCCGGGGCTGCCGCTCCTGCTCGTCGCCCTGGCGTACGGGGCGCTCTGGGCCTCGCCGCTCAGCAGCTTTCAGTTTCGATTCCTCCTGCCCGCGGCGCTGCCCCTGGCGCCGCTGGCCGCCCGCGCACTCAGCCGGTTGGCGGGACTGCTGCGCGCCGCGGGATTTCGCCAGGCCCGTCCCGTGCTGAGCGGGTGCGTGGCGGCGCTGCTCGTGCTCAACCTGCCACCGTTTATCCCGCTGCACGAGACGGATCGCGTCGGGTGGAAAGGCTGGCTCACGCACGTCGTACGAGGCATTCCCCGGGGGGTCGTCCTGGGGGCGCGGTCCGAGGACCGTTACCTGGCGGTGGCGGTCCCGTCGTACCGGGCGTGGCAGTTCATCAACACCCGCCTGCCGCTCGGGGCCCGAATCCTCGCGTTCGGGGGCGGCGACAACTACTACAGCCGCCGCGAGCGGATCGGGATCAACGCCCCCGCGGCGCGTGCCGCCGTCTGGGGCGCGCCCGCCGGGATGGACCGCGCCACACTCCAGGCGCTGGCAGCCCTGAAGGTCTCGCACATCCTGGTGGACAAACAGGAAGCAGCGACGTTCCCGCCGGACAGTGTCGCCATCGTCGCGCCAGCGTTCCAGCGGCGGTGGCTGGCGCCGTTGTACGCGGACGACCGTTTCGTCCTCTACCGGATCCGCTGGGAGGTGACCCGTGTCGGACCCTGAGCGGGTGCTGATCACGGGTGGGGCCGGTTTCCTGGGCAGTCATCTCTGCGACCGTCTGATCGCCGAGGGGCGCGAGGTCCTCTGCGTCGATAATCTCCTGACCGGCCGGGCCGCCAACATTGCGCACCTGCGGGACCATCCACGGTTCCGATTCATCCAGCACGATGTCACCGACGGTCTCCAGGTGGACGGACCGCTGGACGCGATCCTGCACTTCGCCTCCCCCGCCAGTCCGAAGGACTACCTGGAACTGCCCGTGGCCACGCTGCGGGTGGGCGCGTTCGGGACCTTCCATGCCCTGGAATTGGCGGAGGCCAAGAACGCCCGCTTCCTCCTGGCCAGCACGTCTGAGGTCTACGGCGATCCCCTGGTGAACCCGCAGCCGGAAACTTACGGCGGCAACCTCAACCCCATCAGCCCGCGGGGGGTTTACGATTCGGCGAAGCGCTTCGCCGAGTCCATGACCATGGCCTACCATCGCTACCGCGGCCTAGACACGCGCATCGTCCGCATCTTCAATACCTTCGGCCCGCGGATGCGGCGGGACGACGGGAGGGTGATCTCGAACTTCATCGTGCAGGCGCTCTCCGGCGCGCCGCTCACCGTCCATGGGGACGGCGCGCAGACGCGGAGCTTCTGCTACCTGGACGACATGATTGCGGGGATCGTGGCGGTCCTCGCCAAGCGCTCCGGCCGGACCGTGGAGCAGCGGATGGACCGGGCCTTCCTGCACAACAATGCCGACGCCGAGGATTCCATCCACCACCCCATCAACCTGGGCAATCCCGAGGAGCGCAGCATCCTGGACCTCGCGCGCCTCGTCCTGGAGATGACCGGCAGCCGCAGCGCCATTACCTTCGTGCCCCGTCCCGTGGACGACCCCGGCGTGCGCCGGCCGGACATTGCCCGCGCCCGCCAGCTGCTGCAGTGGGAACCGTGCATTCCCCTGGAAGAGGGACTCCGCCGCACCATCGCCTACTTCCGGGAGTTGCTGGCCCGCGCCTGACGTGCGGCCGTAGTGCCCGTCCGCGTCCACCTCCTCGGCCTTCTCGCCGCCGCGCTGATCATCTCGATCATGGTGGCCCAGCCCATCCTGCCTCTCTACCTGGAATCCCGCGGGCTTCCCACCGTGGAGGTGGGGCTGCTCGTCGGGCTCATGTCCCTCTCGTTGATCGTGACGGAACTGGGTGCGCTGGCCGTGAGCCAGCGTCTGGGCCGCCGGGGCACCATCATGCTGGGATCGCTGGGCGCGGCGGCGACGCAGCTGTGGTTCGCCCTGGCCGTGACGCGGCCGGAATGGTACCTCTCCCGCCTCCTCTTCGGCGCCTTTCGCGGGCTGCTCTGGCCTCTGCTCTTTGCCGAGGTCGCCGACACCGCACCGGCCGGCCGTCATGGTCCTACCTTTGCGCTCTTCTGGCTCTACTTCGGCACGGGCCTGCTGATCGGTCCCTGGCTCGGCGGGTGGCTCGGCGACGCATTCGGGCTCCGCATGCCGCTGCAGGTCTCGGCGTTCGTCTGCCTCATCCCCCTCGGGTTTGCTCCCGGCATCAGCCCTCGACGGGACGCGCCGGTCTCACTCGGCGGATCACTGCGCACGCTGCTGGCCCACCCGGAGATCGTCGCGATCTGGTCGCTCAACGGAATTCACACCACGATCTACGCGCTCTTCTCGACGTTTCTCCCGCTCTATGCGGCCGGCGTGGGACTCGCCGCGACGCAGATCGGTCTCCTCTTCGCGATGGGATCCGCGACCTTCACGCTCGCCCAGCTAGTCGCCGGCCGCGTGCTGGAGCGCGGCGCGATCCTGGCCACACTGATTCCCGTCTACCTGGCGCGCAGTGCGATCATCGCCGCCATCCCGCTGCTGCATACCTTCGGCGGGTTACTGGGCGCGAATGCGCTGCTCGGCATCGTCGGGGCCATCATTCCCCCGGCACTCTCGGCCCGTCTGGCCGCGGCCACGCCCTCCGCCTACACCGTGGTGGCCATGGGCGCGCAGACGGCCGCCGCCGACCTGGGGTTCTTCGTCGGACCGGTCCTGGGAGGGATCGCTGCGGGTTCGGGGCTGCTCTGGCCGTTCGTCCTGACCGTGCCGATCGCGCTGGTGGGCGCGGGGGTGATCCGCACGACGCTGCGACCGAACGCGGCGGCTTGATCGGCGCGGCGGCTGTGCCACCGACCGGCCGGCCGCGGTTCCCCGCTCAGCCGAACCAGCGCGCCAGGCGCTCCTGCTCGAAGGCCACTTTCCGGGCCAGGTACCGGGGATCGGGGTCGTACACGGTGACGTCCGTGGGGTCGGCGAAGAACTTCCCATCCACCATCGTCGCCTGCCCCTCACCGACCTCGATGAAGCAGTAGCCGGCGCCGTCAAAGCGCGCCTCCCGGGCGCGGCCTGCCAGGATCGCAGCCAGGTTGCGTCCCACGACCTCGCCCTGCGCCTCGGCGAAGACGCCGGCCTTCGGCAGCATCAGCCCTCCGGCGATGGGAATCTCCGTCACGTCACCGATGGCGAAGATGCGCTCGTCCTCGGTGGCCAGCGTGGACCGGTCGGGTCGGATCCACTCCCCTTCTCCGGCAAGGCCGCTCGACTTCACCACCGCGGGCGGCCGGTGCGGGGGGATGTAGAGGACCAGGTCGGCCTCCACCGCCTCCCCGCCGGCTGTGACCACGCGCGTCGCCTCGACCCGGGCGACCGGGGTCTTCGGGCGGAAGCGGATCTGCCGAAGCCCCATGGTCCCCTCGACCTGCGCGCAGGCCGCCGGACCCGCCACCGGCAAGGAGACGGGCTGCGGCGACAGTACCTCGATCTCTACGGCGCCGCGCCGCCCGGTGCGGCGCAGCAGATCGTCGACCAGGAAGGCCGCCTCGTAGGGCGCGGGCGGGCACTTGTACGGCAGGCCGGCAATGGCAAAGAGGACGCGCCCCCGCTCGAGGTCGCGCAGCCGCTGTCCGGCGGCTTCCGCCTCGTCGGCGTCGTAGATGTTGTAGCCGCCCCCCACCCCGCCGGGGATGAGGTCGGGCCGAGGCTCCGCGCCGACGGCGACGATCAGGTAGTCGTAGGAAAGGCGTTCGCCGTCTACGGCCACCCACCGGCCGGCAGGGTCGATGGCCTCCACCCGTCCTTCCCGGAACGGGATGCCCCGCCCGGCGAGCGCCGCGCGCGCCCGCGTCCCGTCCGCCCGGGCCGCCCGGCCGTCCAGCAGCCAGAGCTTACGCAGACCCATCATGAAAGCGGGGGTGGCGTCCACCACCAGCAGGCCCACACGGTCTCCCGCCTCACGGCGCAGTGCCGCCGCCGCGGCCAGCCCGCCGAATCCACCACCGAGGATCAACACGCGTGGAGACATCTCACACCGATTCTACCGGAAATGCATCGAGGGGAGGCTGCACGGCCTCCCCTCGAGACTACTCCCGGCGGCGACCTACTCTCCCACGGCGTTACCACCGCAGTACCATCGGCCCTGGAGGGCTTAACTTCCGTGTTCGGAATGGGAACGGGTGTGGCCCCTCCGGCAGCGCCGCCGGGAATC
>Ga0073934_10001507_pt1 | contig 55233 bp, 50 predicted proteins | sample LarsenN4metaG_FD_76834 | JGI IMG/M metagenome (GOLD analysis project Ga0073934, IMG submission 76834) | Hot spring sediment bacterial and archeal communities from British Columbia, Canada, to study Microbial Dark Matter (Phase II) - Larsen... ...
AGGCATCGGCGCCTTAGCCTTTATTCCTTTGGTCCTGAACGGAAAGCTGATCGGTAAGTTCATGACCTACTACGATGGGCCGCATAGCTTTAGCAATGAAGAGATCGACCTTGGCCATACCATTGCTCGGCAGCTGGCTCTCGGCATCGAGCATGAGCAGGCGGAAATCGCCTTGCGCGACAATCAGGAACGCCTCAGGCAAAGCGAGCTACGGTTCCGCACCATGGCGGACAGTTCGCCCATTCTGATCTGGATGACCGATCCAGCCGGGAAAGCGCTTTTTTTGAACCGCAGCTATCGAGTGTATTTTGCCATCACCAGCGAAGATCCAGAGCGGTTTGACTGGCTTGAAGTCGTGCATCCGGACGACCGCGCTGGGTACGCCGGCGCGTTTGCGACCGCCCTCAAGGGTGAGGCCATGTTTCAGCAAAGAGTGCGCGTGCGCAAATATGACGGCAGCTGGCATTGGCTCGAATCCTGCGGTGATTTGATCTTTGACGAAGCCGGCAACCGAATAGGTTTTATCGGCAGCTCGGTGGACATTACCGAGATTTATGAATCTCAACAGGCGCTGAAGGATCTCGACCGGCGCAAGGATGAATTTCTCGCTACACTCTCTCATGAACTGCGCAATCCGCTGGCGCCGATTCGCAATGCGGTGGAAATCCTGAAGACCCTCAAGCCGGCGCCGCCTCTGCTCGAGTGGAGCCGCAATTTGATCGATCAACAAGTGTCTTACATGGCGCGCCTGATGGAAGATCTGCTCGATCTCAGCCGGATCACACGAGGCGCGCTCGAACTGCGCAAACAGCGATGCGATTTGCGCGCGATCATCCAGGACGCGGTTGAAACCAGCCGGCCGCTCATAGGGGCGGGCTCACACACGCTGACGCTCGATTTGCCGGAGGAAAATCTCGCTCTCGTGGCCGACCCGACCCGCCTGACCCAACTGTTCGCGAATTTGCTCAACAACGCGGCCAAGTACACGGAACCCAACGGGCAAATCCAGTTATCGGCCCGCGTCGAATCCACGGTCGCACCGTCGGCGATCGCGACGGGAGGGGTGAGGTTCGATTCCGATCAATCGAAGATCGAAAATCTAAATTCAACAAGGGAAGTGGTCGTTTCCGTCAAAGATACCGGCATCGGCATAGAACCGGAAATGTTGCCGCGCCTTTTCGATATGTTTGTCCAGGCCGACAGCGGCCGGGAACGGCGCTACGGCGGCCTCGGCATCGGTCTGACGCTCGCGCGCAGCATAGTCGAACTTCACGGCGGCACCATCTGCGCGGCCAGTGAAGGTATCGCCAAAGGCAGTGAATTCACCGTCCGTTTGCCGTTGGCCAAAGACCTGATCGAAGATGGCGCGGACCTTGCCGCTTCAGCAAGCCGTGCGGGGCGAGAATCGAAGCCGCCTTCACGCCGCGTCATGGTCGTTGATGATAACAAAAATCAGGTCGAGAGCATCGCCATGCTGCTCAGGCTGCAGGGATTCGAGGTACGCACCGCCAATGACGCTTTGAGCGCTCTCGAAATCATCGAGCAGTTCGTGCCCGAGTTCGCCTTCATCGATATCGGCCTGCCGGGCATCGACGGATTCGAGCTGGCGCGGCGGATCCGCGCAACGAGCAGGTTAAAAGATGTCGTCTTGATCGCCCAAACCGGCTGGGGCCGTGAAGAGGACCGGGCGCAGTCACGCCGCGCCGGGTTCGATTATCATTTAACCAAACCGATCGATTTTCGGCTCTTCGAAAACATCTTGGTCACGAACACGCCCGCGCGCAATCCTTAAGGGTCGCGGCCGATCTGTATTGTGCAATCCGTAACCTCGACATGCCGCGCAGCGACAATTGGCGGAGGGGGCGAGATTCGAACTCGCGGTCCACGGAGTGGACGCCGGTTTTCAAGACCGGTGGTTTCAACCGCTCACCCACCCCTCCGGCAAGTAAAATCTGCTACTTACAGACGCTCACGTTAGTCTTTACCCCAACCGCTGACGACCTCGGGCCGAACCCGGAACTGCACCCGTCGCTCTCCAGGAGCGCGGTAAGGGTATTCTTCCACCCCGAGATATTTCTTGGCAAGCCGATTGATGCCCGCAGCGGCGCCCTGCTCTTCACTAATGACCTGGACCACGCGGCCGCGCAGGCCGAGGTTGCGATAGGGATTTTCCGGATCGAGGACACTAAGCGCAACGGGGCTCCCAAGCCGCAGGACGTTGGCCTTGGTCCGTCCCTCCGCTGTGTTGAGAATGATATCCTCACCGTCCAGATCCACCCACATCGCCGATACGTGAGGTGTTCCGTCTGGCAACACGATGCCCACGTGAACGAGCACCGGCTTTTCGAGCATCTGGCGCTCCTTGACGGTCAACTGCCGATGTGCACCAGTCATATTTGGATGTTGCAGAGCCATTTATCCCCCTGTGCTGCCTAGTCGTATATAGGGTCCGTATTTGAACGAAACTAATATGCGCAAATGCCGAATGCAAAGCGTCGAAAGCTCCCAATCCGGGATTTTTCAACTGCCCCCCGCGCTCCTAGCGCACTTGACAGTCGCTCCGGCGAAATTAAATTTTCGCTGAAATTCCATCAAACATGAAGGGAGGAAACTGAATATGTTCGGTGATTTGATTCGATGGAACCCTGCGGAAGAGCTATCCACGTGGCACCGCGACATTGACGAACTCTTCGACCGCTTCTTCCAGCGCTCTGAAAGCTCGGTACAGAGCTGGGTGCCTCGTATGGAAAGCTACCGCAAGGAGAATGACTACGTTATAAAGGTGGACTTGCCGGGCGTCGATCCCAATGATGTTCATGTTCAAACCGAAGGAAATCTCTTAACCATCAGTGGAGAAAGAAAAGGCGAGGAGAAAGGGCCTGAGTATCGGGAAACTTTCTACGGCAAGTTCGAGCGGCAGATAAGTCTCCCGCAAGGTGTGGAAGCGGACAAAATTACGGCCCGTTATGAACATGGCGTCTTGGAAATTCGAGTGCCGCTTCCGGCGCAGCTTGCTGGACGGAAGGTGCCGATTCAAATCGAGCAAAAAAACAATAAAAAACTGGAATCCAAAGCAGCCTAGCGCTGAAGCGCCTGTTTGAAACCGCCCTCCTGCGGCGGTTAACGAGGGGGCTCCGAGGAGCCCCCTTTTTGTTCTGAAAAACCGTTCGATACGCTAGTCGGGCACGGACAAATTGGGTAAAATTAGGCTTTTCTGAGTATATTCCTTGCCAATTTTACGCTATGTTGAAGGAGGTAAAGCCCGCGAGGAGGTTGTTCACGTGAACCCGACCATCTCGAAAATCTTGCTGATTTCATTTGGCGTACTGCTCCCGTTTATCGTTCTCGGATCGTTTTTGATTCAACTCATCTGCCCCAGTTGAAACTCGATCCCGCGTCCGTCTACGCACAGAAGGGCGCTCTATCACAACAACCGAAACCCTCATCGAAGAAGCGGTTCCCGCAACCGCGATTTACGCGGACAGAACGAAGCGGCTCCGTTTGACCTGCTCAGGTTTATCCGGCCGAGTTCGGAGCGATCTTGGTCCTCACATTTTCGGCCATCTTACGCGGGCCAGGCTTCATCTGCGTCCTCGCATCGCAAGCAAGGCAAGATTCATACTGGCAAGGGTGGGCAAATGCTTGTATCGTGATATCGCATCCTATCGCTTGTTGGGTAGAGAACATTGTTTGGCCTTTCCGCTACGGCTGGCGGAGACCGCCTCGATATGAGTCGCTGCAAATTAAAGCAATGCCGATGATAGCGCCCATCCGGTCGGAAGCGAGCTCGCTTGAAACCGACGCGACGGATTGCGGGTCGATAGCTCTGGCTCGGTGGACCTAATGCGTCAACAGATCAAATCGCTGTGGCAAGCTCCACAGAATGGGGACGGTCATCGCCTCGTCGCTATCTTGTTGATCGCTGCTCTTTACGTCGCCGGCGCGAAAATAGGCCTGCTGCTGGCGTTTGTAAACCCAAGCGCGACTGCGGTATGGCCGCCGACGGGTCTCGCTCTCGCTGCTTTGCTGTTGTTTGGAATTCAACTTTGGCCGGGTATTTTTCTCGGCGCGCTACTCGCCAATATCACAACGGCTGGCTCGCTTTGGACCTCGTGCGGCATCGCCTTCGGCAACACCCTCGAGGCCGTAGCGGGTGTTTATTTGATCAATCGCTTTGCCGGCGGAGTCCATGCATTCGATCGGCCGCAGGACGTGCTCAAATTCGCCGCCTTGGCGGGACTGGCAAGCACCGCTCTATCCGCTACTGTCGGCGTAACAACTCTTTATCTGGGCGGACTGGCGGCTTTTTCTGAATGCGAAGAAATCTGGTTTACCTGGTGGCTGGGGGATATGGGCGGCGCTCTTGTTGTGGCTCCCGCGCTAATTCTGTGGGGTTCGCATCCGCGGTTAGCGTTATCGACACGGGAACAATGGGAGCGCTGCCTCGCGCTGACGTTGCTCGTTAGCGCGGGATTCCTCACATTCGCGCTGTTCCCGGCTGCGGACATCAGAACTGCTTCGGCCGCTTTTTTAATCGTGCCGATTCTGCTCTGGAGCGCCATACGCTTTGATAGAAAGGAAACTGCCGCCGCTGTTCTCCTCGCATCCGGAATTGCGGTTTGGGGCACTCTCAACAGTTATGGACCATTCGTCCGAAAAGCTCCTAACGAGTCTCTGCTGCTCGTTCAGGAATTCAGTTCGATTCTCGCTGTTATGATCCTGACAATCGCCGCAGCGATCCACAGCCGTAACCAGATCGAGGAGGCGCTGCGCAAGAGCGAAGAGAGCCTGAAGGAGAGCGATCGCCGAAAAAATGAGTTCCTCGCCACGCTCTCGCACGAGCTGCGTAATCCGCTCGCCCCGATCCGAAATGCCGTGCAAATTCTCAAGGCCAAGGGACCGCGGGACCCGGACCTGGTGTGGAGTCGCGATCTGATCGAGCATCAGGTCGGCCAAATGGCCCGATTGATGGACGATCTTCTCGACATCAGCCGCATTACCTCAAACAAATTGGAGCTGCGTAAGAGCCGGATCGATTTGGCTTCGGTGGTGAAAAACGCGCTCGATACCAGTCGGCCGATTATTGACGAAGCCGGTCACGAACTAACCGTCGCGTTGTCGAGTGAGCCGCTGTACCTCGACGCCGACCCGGTGCGGCTCGGTCAGGTGTTCTCGAACCTACTCAATAACGCGGCGAAGTACTCTCGAGAAGGCGGCCGGATCCGACTCAGCGCCGAACGCCGCGACAACGAGGTCGTCGTCTCGGTAAAAGACAGCGGCATCGGCATTGCGCCGGAGATGTTGCCTCACATTTTCGACATGTTCACGCAGGCCCAGCCTGTGCTGGAACGCTCACAGGGCGGTCTGGGAATCGGCTTGTCGTTAGTCAAGAAACTCGTTGAGATGCACGGCGGCAGCATTGAGGCCCGTAGCGATGGTCCCGAAAAGGGAAGCGAGTTCATTTTGCGCCTGCCGCTGCTGCGGCAAGATTCCGCTGCAAGCGCACCTCCCGAGAGCAATGAGGACCGGCCAATGGCTGGAAAGTGCCGCATTTTGGTTGTGGACGACCTGAAGAACAATGCCGACAGTCTCGCGATGCTGTTGAAAATCGCCGGCCACGACGTTGAAACCGCCTACGATGGCGCGAGCGGTATTTCGGCAGCGGAACGGTTCAGACCGGACGTGGTCCTGCTCGATCTCGGCATGCCAAAGATCACCGGCTATGATGTGTGCCGTCAGATCCGAAACCAGCCGTGGGGCGAGTCCATGTGCCTCGTCGCGCTAAGCGGCTGGGGGCAGGAAGAAGACCGCCTACGAACCAGAGCCGCCGGATTTGATCATCATCTCATCAAGCCGGTCGATCCGGAATCGCTCGACAAGCTGCTGGCTTCGCTGCCTTCCGGTTAGCTCATGAGAGTCGATGAGTGTTATGAACGCCAGGGGCTTCGCCTTAACGGCGCTGCCGTAACTCACGATCCGATAGATGAGGCCTTTCAACGAACGAGGCGGATTTCAGAGGTGGAAAATCTCGCGGTGAATTGTGACGAGTCGAATGGATCCAATTCAGCTGTGCGCTTGCGCCAATAGATTGGCAATGGCGCCCCGAGCCAGCTGATTCATTGCATCAGGCGCGGCGGTGGTTGCGCGACTTCGACCGGCAACGATCCGATGGAATGGCCGTCGCTGTGAATGGCGAATTCATAGGCTCCTGGACCCGGAATGGTCAAATGTTCCAGGCGCAGGTTGACGTTGGCATGGCAGAGCCCGGTCGTGCTGCTCCTGCCGATGGCGTGGTGCTTGATATCCGCGTGAAACACGGGCTCTCCTTCGACCCGTCGAAGTTCGATAGTGAGTGTGTGCTCGCCCTCGGTATCGCAGCCGATCAACGCGAATAACCAGAACGTCGGCAGCGGCGCACGAAAATCGCTGACCAGAAAGCGATCGAAAAGCCCCATCAAGCTGAATTTGCCGGTCTTTTCTTCACGCACGTCGTCGCACAAGGTGGCGAGCAAAAGTCGAGCCATTGGATCTCATCAAGTAATGCGCGTTAACCCGCCGAGATACCAGCGTAGCGCTTCGGGAATGATCACGCTGCCGTCTTTCTGCTGGTGGTTCTCCAGCAGCGCCACAAAGGTACGCCCCACCGCCAGACCGGAACCGTTGAGCGTGTGCACGAAGAGCGGCCGTCCTTTGCTCTCTTTACGATACCGGATGTTCGCCCGCCGCGCCTGGAAATCTTCGCAATTGGAACACGAGCTGATTTCCCGATAGGTATTCTGTCCCGGCAGCCAGACTTCCAGATCGTAAGTCTTGGCGGCGGCGAATCCCATGTCGCCGGTGCACAGCTCGACCACACGGTAAGGCAACTGAAGCCTTCGCAGAACTTCTTCGGCATTGCACACCATCGATTCAAGTTCGTCATAGGAGTGCTCGGGCTCGCAGAACTTGACCATTTCAACCTTGTTGAACTGGTGCTGGCGGATCAAGCCGCGCACGTCCTTGCCGTATGAGCCCGCTTCGCTGCGAAAGCACGGCGTATAGGCGACATACTTGATCGGCAGCTGATCGCGCGTGAGCCACTCCCCCCGGTGCAGGTTCGTCAGCGGCACTTCAGCGGTGGGAATCAGGAAATAATCGCCCGGGGCCAAGTGAAACAAGTCTTCTTCGAACTTCGGCAGCTGCGCTGTGCCGACCAGAGCGGCGCGATTGGCGAGCGCCGGCGGCAGCATCTCTTGATAGCCGTGTTCGCCGCTGTGCAAATCGAGCATGAAGTTGATCAGAGCGCGCTCCAACTTCGCGCCGATTCCGCGGTACACCGCGAATCGAGCGCCGGCGATTTTCGCCGCGCGTTCGAAGTCGAGAATACCGAGAGCTTCGCCGATGTCCCAGTGGTTGCGCGCTTCGAAGTTGAAATCTGGCGGTTCGCCCCAGCGCCGAACCTCTCGGTTCTCGGTTTCGTTTCTGCCGATCTTGACGCTCGCATGAGGCAAATTAGGCAAGGTCAACATGAAGCGCTCGAAACGAGCTTCGACCTCGGCCAGAGGCGCTTCGCTTTGGCCGATCGCGGCGCTGAGCTCCTCCACTTCGCGCATCTGGGCGGTCGCGTCGCCGCCGCTTTTCCTGATTCTACCGATTTCGCCGGACAGACGGTTTTTTTTTTCCTTGAGACGCTCGAGGGTCGCGAGCGCGTCGCGGCGCTCGCGGTCGAGAGCAACAAATTCATCCCAATCGACCGACGCGCCGCGCGCAGCCATCCGCTCTTTGACGTGAGCCAGATCGTCGCGCAGGAGTTTCACGTCCAACATGGCCAGCTAAGAAACCTCGAAGGCGTTTTCGATGTGCTCGATGAACGGTTTGCCATCGGGCCAGGAAATCCCGACGACGTCGAAGCGAGCGTCGCGCTGGTGCAGCCTGCGCTCGTCCAAAAAGACCCGCGCCGCTTCGATCATCTTTCGCTGTTTGCGCGCCTCCACCGCCTCAAAGGGAGAGCCGAAGCTATGATCGCTGCGGGTTTTCACTTCGACGAACACAATGACCCGTCGGTCGAGCACGATCAAGTCCACTTCGCCGGATTTGCATCGATAGTTGCGTTCGACCAGCTTGTAGCCCTTCTTTTTGAGAAACCCCTCGGCGAGATCCTCGCCTTCCCGACCGAGCCGCTTTCTAAAAAAGCTCACGTTGCTTACCGTCGCTCGAAAGCCGCTTGCGCCGCGCCGGAATCAGCTCTCGCACCGGCGCGAAGCTCTTCCGATGGATAGGCGATGGGCCATGACGGCGCAGCGCGCTCAAGTGGGCGGCGCTGGCGTAACCTTTGTGACCGGCGAATCCGTATTGGGGAAACTCCCTGTCATAACGCAGCATGATCTCATCACGCGCGACTTTGGCGACAATTGACGCCGCCGCGATTGAAAGACAGAGCCGATCGCCTTTGACAATGAGTTGCTGATAAGGAGGCGTGCGGGCCTGCCACCGGCTCTGCTGCAACAGCGCGGCGGAAATCCCGCGGTTGCCGTCGATTAACAGATAGTCCGGCAGTCGCGCCAAGCCATCGAGCGCCTTGACGATCGCCAACAAGCTCGCCTGAAGAATGTTCAATCGGTCGATCTCGTCCACTTCGACTACGCCGATACCGCAACCCTCGGCGCCAGCGCGAATCAGCGGCGCCAATTTTTCCCGTTGCTTGGCCGAAAGCAGTTTCGAATCCTTGATCTCCGGATGAGAAAATCCGCGCGGCAGGATCACCGCTGCGGCAACCACGGGGCCGGCCAGGGGGCCGCGCCCGACCTCATCGACGCCGGCGATGATTTGGAAGCCGCGGGCAAAGCACTGTTGCTCGAAGGCGCGAAAACCGGCTTTTTCCTCCCTGCCTAAAGCCAGCGCCGTCTGCACCTCCCGAGATTTCAGCCGCATCGCCCTCATCTTTAGCCAAAAGGTTCCCCGACTGCAAATAAAATCTTGCGCTCTCGCTGCGTTGGCAATGCTGTGGCCTTGTGTTAAAAATTTTTCATGAAAATTAGCCGTAGCGACGTGGAGCGCGTGGCCGTACTCGCACGCCTCAGGCTGACGGAGAGCGAAACGGTCGACATGACAGCGCAGCTCGATGCCATTTTGACCTATATGGAAAAGCTCAACGAAATCGACACTACGAATGTCGAGCCGTTCAGTCTTGCCGCAGACCGACCAAAGGTTTATCGAGAGGACACGGTGACCAACAAGCCGGACCAGGACGGCCTGTTGGCCAATGCCCCGGACCGTGACGGCAGTTTTTTTAAAGTTCCCAAGATCATCGAATGAAGCTTGCCGCCCTCACCTTGCACGAGGCCAGCGAACGACTGCGTCGGCGCGAGATCTCTTCGGTCGAACTCACCGAAGCGGTTTTCGAGCGTATCGATGCGACCGACGATCGCGTGCGCGCCTATTTGACTCTCGGACGCGATGCCGCGTTGGCGCAGGCGCGGCAAGCCGACCTGCGGCTCAGGCAGCATGAGGGCGCGACACCGCTTTTGGGCATCCCCTTTGCGCTCAAAGACAACTTTCTTGCTGCCGGACTGCGCACCACCTGCGCATCGAAAATTCTCGGCGACTTCATGTCTCCCTATGATTCGACCGCGGCGGCACGATTGCGCGCAGCCGGCGCCGTGATCATCGGCAAGACCAATCTGGACGAATTTGCTATGGGTTCTTCCACCGAGAATTCGGCGTTCTACCCGACGCGAAATCCTTGGAACCCTGAACGGATACCGGGCGGCTCTTCCGGCGGCTCGGCTGCGGCGGTCGCGGCCGACCAATGCATCGCGGCTCTTGGCACCGACACCGGCGGTTCGATCCGCCAACCCGCCGCCTGCTGCGGCGTGGTCGGCTTGAAACCCACCTATGGCCGAGTCAGCCGCTACGGCATCATCGCCTTCGCGTCTTCCATGGACCAGGTAGGTCCGCTCACCAAAGACGTGCGCGACGCTTGCCTGGTATTGCAAGCTCTTGCTGGACACGATCCGGCGGACTCAACGTGTGCGCCCCACCCTGTGCCCGACTACGCCGAGGCGCTCAGCCTGGGTGCCCAAGGCGTGCGCGTCGGCGTGCCGAGAGAATACTTTATCAGCGGCATGCAGCCGGCGGTCGAGCAAGCCGTCCGGCGGGCGATCCATGAACTCGCCGATCGCGGCGCCATCGTCGAAGACATCTCGCTCCCTCACACAGAATACGCCGTCGCGGTCTACTACGTCGTCGCTACGGCGGAAGCGAGCTCAAACCTGGCGCGTTACGACGGCATGCGCTTCGGCCGCCGCGCCGAAGCCGAGGATTTGACCGAAACTTACATGATCAGCCGGGACGAAGGCTTCGGCGCCGAAGTCAAGCGCCGCATCATGCTCGGCACCTACGCGCTCTCGGCCGGATATTACGATGCCTACTATCTCAAAGCGCAGCGCGTGCGCGCGCTGATCCAGAAAGATTTTGACGAAGCGTTCAAGCGCTGCGACGTGATTCTGACGCCTACGGCGCCCACCACGGCTTTTAAAATCGGCGAGAAAATCCAGGACCCGCTGCAGATGTATTTATCGGACATCGATACGATTTCGATCAACCTGGCCGGTTTGCCGGCGCTGTCATTGCCATGCGGCTTCGACGAAGCGGGCATGCCGATCGGCCTGCAGATCATCGGCCGGCATTTTGACGAGAGCGCGGTCCTTCGCATCGCCCATGCCTACGAACAAGCGACCGAGTGGCATTTTAGAAAACCGGTTATTGCGACTTCAAAATGAAAACTACCGAACCCAACGTGCCAGGGAGGGCATTTTTCATGCTCCATTCGCTCGTGCGGAGATCTGATCGATGAAATACGAAGCCGTCATTGGCCTCGAAGTTCATGCTCAGCTGCTCACCGAGTCGAAAATCTTTTGCGGCTGTTCGACTCGATTTGGCCGCGCGCCCAATGCCAATACCTGCCCGGTGTGCGCCGGTTTTCCCGGCGTGCTGCCGGTCTTGAATCGAAGGGTGATCGAGTTCGCCATCAAAGTCGGCCTGGCCGCGCATAGCCAAATCGCCCGATCGAGCGTGCTCGCGCGTAAAAATTATTTCTACCCCGATCTGCCGAAGGGCTATCAAATCAGCCAGTACGATCAGCCCATCTGCACCGGCGGCTTTCTCGAAGTCGAATTCGACGGCTCTGCCAAACAGGTTTGCTTGACCCGTATTCATATTGAGGAAGACGCCGGCAAAAACATTCATGACGCGCGCGCTGGCGCGAGTCTGGTCGATCTCAACCGGGCCGGCGTTCCGCTTTTGGAAATTGTCAGCGAGCCGGATATCCGCTCGCCGGAGGAAGCCGGTGCCTATCTGCGCACCCTTAGAACCATGCTGCAGTATCTCGGGGTTTGCGACGGCAACATGGAGGAAGGCAGCTTCCGCTGCGATGCCAATGTCTCGGTGCGCCTGCACGGCTCCGCCGAAATGGGCACCAAAATCGAAATCAAAAATCTAAACTCGTTCAGAGCCGTCGAACGCGCTCTCGGATTCGAGATCGAACGGCAAAGTGAAACGCTTCGCGAGGGCGGTCGCCTGATTCAAGAGACCCGCTTGTGGGACGAGCAGCGTCAAGCCACGCGCGCCATGCGCTCCAAAGAATCGGCCCACGATTACCGTTATTTTCCCGATCCCGACTTGCCGCCGTTGGCGATCGACGATGAGTGGATCGAGGCGGTGCGCGCGACACTGCCGGAGCTCCCGGCTGCGCGCAAACGCCGGTTTATTTCAAAGTATGGGCTGCTGGATTATGAGGCAGACCTGCTGACCAGCCGAAAGGACGTCGCTGATTACTTCGAGACCGCTCTCAAGATACACGCCAATCCGAAAGCGCTCAGCCATTGGATCGTTGGCGATCTTTTTAGAGTGCTCAAAGAGCGTCGGCTCGACGCCGAGCTGTACATTGAAAATTGGCCGGTGTCGCCGCTCCAGTTGGGGGAGCTTGTGCAGCTGATCGATCAACAAAAGATCAGCGGAAAAATCGCCAAGACGGTGTTCGAGGCGATGTTGGATACAAGCCAAGCGCCGCTCCAAATCGTCAGCCAGCGAGGACTCGAACAGGTTTCCGACTCGGGAAGCCTTGAATCAGCCGTCGAGCAAGTTCTGGCGGCAAATAGCAAACAAGTAGAGCAATTCAAGGCAGGCAACCAGAAAGTATATGGTTTTCTGGTTGGACAGGTCATGAAAGTGACCCAAGGGAAAGCCAACCCGCAAAAAGTGAACGAGATCTTACGCGCTAAGCTGAGCAGCTAAGGCAAGGGGCGGGTCATGGCATCGAGGTGCGCGCGACCGGCCGGTAGGCTTGCGGCAAGTTGATGACGATACCGGCCAATCCATCTTGTTTAAAAAGCCGTAGCTGGCGCTCGGCCTCATCGCGAGCGGAAAAATTGCCTACCCTGAGCCGCAGCGATCCCTCGCCGCCCGCTTCCGTGAGCGAAACTGCAAAGCCGCGTTTTGCCATCGACTCGGCCCAGCGCTGGGCCTTCTCGCGATCCGTGAAAGCCACCTGAACGACATACCCCTCCAGCGGCTTCAGCACCGGACGCACGGCCGGCGGTATCGTCGCTCCCGAATCGACTGCTGGCCTTTTGAGCGCCGCGAGAGGTTCGCGCGAGATGCTCTCAATCTTTTCCGACTTATCTTCCGCCGACCTCTCTGCAGGCGCTAACGGCGGCAGTGCGCGATCGACGGCTCGCGCCGCGTCGGCTCGCTCGATTTCCTTGGCAACCGGCAATTCTGCGGGGGCTGGGAGTTTCGCCGCGGTTCCCTTTTCGCTGGAGCCAGTATCGGGATCGCTTCGCTGTATCGCTTCGGCTCCTGTTCGCTCCGCTTGCTCGGCTTGGGTTGGTCTTACGGACTCGATAGTGCTCGCTGCCGCTGCGGCTGTTGACGATTGCGGCGAAATTGAACCAAGCGCCAAGTTATCTTCCTTGATGGCGGCTCGAATATCGGGCCCCGGTTCTTGGGGACGATATGAAACCAAGGTTAGCGGCCCATCCTCCTCCACCGCAAAAATCACCGCGTCCTTAAGCAGATCATTGGAGTCGAGTCCCTGCCGTAAGACGTGGCGAACTCGTTCCTTCGGCAAGTAAATGATCGCCCGCTCCAAAGCGACCCTGGTGCCGCTTGGTTGCTTGAGCAAATTGCGCCAAGCCAAATTCAAACCGTAACCGCTCATCTCCCGATCTTGGTAGATTTCGTTGTCCGCGCTGATAATGCTCAAGAGCTCCACTCCGTAGCGGGCGAACAGACCGCGCACCTTTTCGCTGAATTCGCCTTTCACTTCAAAAGTTTCGGGAGTCGCCAATACAACTTCCAGATAGCGCTCATCGGCGCTTTTAGTGGCCGAGTGGGTAAAAAACCCAATCCCTCCTACCGACGAGATATTGTTCGCAAATTGCAGTGGGGCGGTCTTGGGATTACGGGTAATACGCTCGACCAAACGGTCCAAATTGTCCTTATACTTCGCACCCAGGTAACGAGCCTTGGCCGTGCTGTAATAAGTGGCTGGCGTGGCGATGAGGCCGCCGAGTTCGGCTTTTTTCGGCGCCATGTCATCGATTAAGGCGCAGCCCGCCGAAACCCAAAAAAGCGCGCAAAATAAGGCCCTTAGGTGGTGATGAATTTTCATTCGCCCTTTCATGATTCGGCCCCAGGTGAACCTAAAACTTTCCTTGACAGGCAAGCCTTATCAAATATAATGAAACGGTTCTATTAATTTCAAACCAGAATATAATTGTAGACGCCGATAAAAACAACCGAAATTTTACCTATTTGAGCCATGGCTATTGGTGAACTTTTACTCGCGAAAGGCATTATCAATGAGGAGCAGCTCAAGCTAGTTCTCCATCAGCAAAAGATCGCCGGCGGCCGGCTCGGTGACAATTTGGTGGCCCTCGGTTACCTCACCCGCGGCGAACTCGAGGCCATTCTCCAGGAACCTCCACGTGTAGCGAAGACGATCGAAGCGACCGGCCTCGATGCCAATTTCCTCATGGGATGCTTGCTTCGCTCCATGTTCATCTCGCAGCTTCAGACTATCCCTGAATTATCCGAGGAACTTAAATTAACCCGTAACGTCGTAGAAGATCTATTAACCAGCGCCAAAAAGGACGCCTTGGTCGAAGTTCGAGGACCCTCGGAAAAAAACTACAACATCATGCGCTATGCGCTTACCGGCGCCGGCAAGGAGCGCGCCAACGAAGCGCTACGCAGGTGCGAGTATATCGGTCCAGTGCCGATCCCGCTCGACGAATATCAGACCCAAGTCCAGAAGCAAACCATCACCAACGAAGTCGTGAGTATAGAAAAGCTCCAGCGGGCCATGTCGCATTTGGTGCTCTCGCCCGATATCATTCGCCGTCTCGGTCCGGCCTCTAACTCGGGCCGCGCCATCCTCATTTATGGCGCCGCCGGCAACGGCAAGACCTCCATCGCGGAAGCTTTGGTGAGCGCCTTCGAGCAACCGGTTTATATTCCCTATTGTATTGAAGCCGACGGCCAAATCATCAAAATTTACGATCCTTCCGTGCATGTGCCGTTCCCGACGCGGAACAACGACGAATATGCCAATCCGATCTTCCTGCCTCATCTCGAACACGATCCCCGCTGGGTGCGCTGCAAGCGACCTTATATCATCTCGGGCGGTGAGCTAACCCTGGAAATGCTCGACCTCGATTTCGATGTGCACTCAAAATATTACGAGGCGCCGCTGCAAATGAAAGCGATCGGCGGCATTTTCGTCATCGACGACTTCGGCCGGCAGAGGGTACGTCCGCACGAGTTGCTCAACCGCTGGATCTTCCCTTTGGAGCGCAAGTTGGATTATTTAACGTTGCACACCGGCAAAAAGTTTTCCGTGCTGTTTGATCAGCTGGTGATCTTCGCGACCAATTTTCCACCGGAGGAGTTGATGGACCCCGCCCAACTGCGCCGGGTTCATTACAAAATGAAAATCAATCCGCCCACCGAGGAAGAGTTCTTAGAAATCTTTCAGCGCATATGCGACTCCTACGGTTTGGCCTACAAAGAAGACATCATCGGCTTCCTGTTAAGATCATTTTATCGCAAGCACAAGGTGCCCTTCGCCGGGTTTCACCCGAAATTTATCGCCGAACATGTAGTTGCCGCGTGCAACTATCTGGGAGTAGAACCGGATATAACCGAGCAACTGGTGGTCGATTCGCTGGAAGACATGGTCATCTTACCGCAATCGCCCGCTCATAGCGATTGAAATCCAGCATGACCAAATCGCTCGCAATCATCATTCAATCCAGTGACACGGCGCTTGCCAATGTCGCAAAATTCGCCGAGGCGCGTGGCTACTCGGTCCAGGTCAGCCGCTCGATCGAGGAGGCGAGGCGCGTCCTCACCGCCTTTCCGCTTGAGCAGCAGAAACATATTTTTATCGACCTGAGTTTGTGTTGCGGCCCGCTTTGGGAGGATTTTATCGGCTCCCTCGGTGCCAAAATGCAACACCAAGCCCTGGTTTGTTATGAGCCGCAGAACATCCAGAGTCTCTACAGTTTGCTCGGCCAAGCGAGCCAAGCCCCCTCGGAATCGAACTCGCCGCGCACGGTCAGCGCGCCGACGATGATCGGCGACACACCTCAATTCTATGAGGTTGTGAACCTCGCCAACCGCTATGCCATGCACGATATCACCGTGCTCATCACGGGCGAAACCGGCACCGGCAAAGAAGTCATGGCGCAGTACATCCATTCCCATGGCCCGCGCGCCGACAAGCCATTTGTCGGCTGCAACATGACAGCGATTCCGGAAACCCTGGTCGAAAGCGAACTGTTCGGATACGTCAAAGGGGCTTTCACCGGAGCTGAAAGGAACAAGAAAGGGCTCATTGAAGCGGCCGAAGGCGGCACCTTGTTCCTGGACGAAATCGGCGATCTGGCCCCCGCCATTCAGCTAAAGCTGCTGCGTTTTCTCGAGACACGCCAGTACTATCGGGTGGGCGAGTCCATGCCCAAGAGCAGCGATGTGAGAATCATCGCCGCAACCAACAAGGAACTCGAAGAAGCGATCCAGGGGACCGGTTTTCGCAAGGATCTTTACTTCCGCCTCAATGGCGCTCGCATCATTCTTCCGGCCTTACGTGAACGGCGCGAGGACATCATCTTGCTGATCGCCAATTTTATTTATCAGGCATGCAGCCAGTTTCAACGGCCGCTAAAGAAGCTCAGCAGTTCGGCCAAAGCGCTTTTTCTCGAATATCCGTGGCCTGGCAATATTCGCGAACTGAAAAGCGTCATCGAAAGCGCCGTCATGGTCGCCGACAACGAATACATCACCATCAGCGATCTGCCGATGAACTTGCAGCATTACGCCACGGGGCACCGAGAGGAGATTGGCAGTAGAGCCATTCGCAACATCGAAGAAGGTGAGCGCGGCGTTATTGAAGATGCGTTGCGCCAAACTAACGGGAACAAAGCCAAAGCCGCCGAGGCTTTGGGAATATCCACACGAACGCTCTACCGCAAGCTTGAAAAATTCGCTCTGGCCACGTGATCGTTGGATCCTCCGCTTGATATCTCGCCCTAGCGGCATCAGCGTCAACCATCGTGTTCTCGACGATAACTCTCCTGTCAAAGTCCACGCTGAGATCCAATCCCCTGTCGCACGATTCACTCTGGAGGGTTCTAGTAGCCTATTATTCACGTACATTTTTGTGCGCGGCGAACAGAACTGGGGGAATTATACAGCAGTTTCTGGACAAATCGGTCTTTGAGCTGCCGAAAGTGCGTCGCTTTCTAATTGAGTCAAGATGGCAATCCTTTTGCTAGTTTAGGGAAAAGCGCTGTAGGCAAAACGAAGCTTCGGTGAAGGTCCGGCGCACTCCATGCTGCCCGTGAAAAAAGAAGACATTCCGTTACCTGATAACAGTCCTTCGGCGATGACTGGCTTTGTCAAGATTCTGGGGTCGATCCAGGGTTTGCAGCAACGCCTGGCCGATTTCTCCTACGGCGAAGTGTCCATCGCTGAGGCGAAGGTCAGGATGCTGGTGAAGCAGTTGAGACTGCTGCGCGATAAAGTCGACAACCTGGCTCAACGTAAACTTGAAATCGACGAAATCAGCCGGATCGTCCAAGAGATCCCGCTCGCGAGCTTCGATCAGGTAAAGCTCGACAAGCTGGAAAAGCACCCGCAGTTGCACGCCATCCTGCAATTCAGCAGATTGATCGGTGCAGAGGCTCATGCAGCTACGCTTCCATCAGAGCTGGGCGGCAACGAGCCGTTCGGTTCCACGGCCGCCGCCGAACCTCGCACGCCGTCAGCGACGCAAGCTGCCGATCATAGAGACACGAATCAACCCGCGGGCGAGATCGCCGCCGCTCAAGCTGCGGTAACCGGCAAAGATCATGCAGCCCTCCCGGGCGCCGAATCCGCAACCGCCGGCGAAGACCGAACGGTGGCGAACGAGCTACCGGCGTTCATGATTCCGAGCGAAAGATTTGCCGCGTCCGAAGCACCCAATCTCAGTGGATCAACCAGAGACTGGACCTTCGATCCGCCGGAAGCGGCGCTCACTCAAGTGCGCGACTTCGAATTTCCCGAAGATTCGCCAGCTGCTCCGGAACTCATCGGCCAAACCGCTGCGCAGCGCGACCGCTTTCAAGCCGAACCAGCGCTCGATCAATCAATCAGCGACAATGTGGCTGAGGGACGGGCTAGGTTGGCGCGCCAAGTCGCGCCGGTCCGGGCGGCACGATCTGAAGAAACAAAGCTGGATGAATCCAAAGCCTTAGTGCCCGCACAATACGATTTTGACCAGCGCCTGCTTGAGGACGTAATCAAAAATTACGGCGATTTTACCACAGCTGCGAATCTCCCGGCCGTGCTGGCAAGCTCATCGCAACCGGCGCCCGCGCGCGAGCCCGAGCCCGCACCGGCCCAATTCACCCCGACCGCCCCTGAGCGTAAAGTGTCGAACGTGAAAAAATCCGGAGACCTCGACCGCCAGCTCAAAAAGATTATCAAGGATTATGGTGAGTACGATATTTACGAGCGGAAAAGCGCGTTGAACCTCAAAAAAGGCGGTATGATCGCATTCGCATTACTCGGTCTGATTCTCGTCATTCTTTATCTCTTCAAAGCGTCCGCCGCGGTGACTCAGAAAAGTGCCTCGCCGGCGCCTCATGCCCAAACGATTCATCCGTTGCCAGCTGATACGCGTGCCGCCAATGAAGGCTTCCGTGCGGCTCCGGATGGCGTGACTTCGCGCCCGACCGCGCTAACGGACAGCAAACAAAATCCCTGACGGAGGATTGGAAAGCTAGATGAAAAACGAGCTGCAAAATCTCACCGAAGACATCTCGCGTCTCTATGAGGACATCACGCAGAAAACCGAGTCGCTCGGGCAGATAGACAGCATTACCAAGCTCTATGATGATCTGCAGACGCAGCTCCAGGGTATTTCGACCGAAGAGATTGATCTTTTGCAAAATCAGATCAAGTCGACTCTCGAACAGATGGTTGGAATTAGCAAAAGCCTGGCGGTAATCAAAACCCTAAAAGTGACCCTGAACAGCCATGATGACATCGCCGACCTGGCAAAAAAAAGTGCCAACGGCAAGGACCCGCGGCGTCTTTTCGACGATCGTTGAGTCGTCGAAGCTTTCACGGCTCTCGTCATGCAAGGAAATCTGCGTCAAGTCGGTCTGAATGAACTGCTCTTGCTCGCGACCAACGGCAAGAAAAGCGGCGTCCTGAAACTCGCCCGCGGCAAGGAAACGGTCGAGGTCTTTTTTAACTCCGGAGTCATCGTTCACGCCACCTGCCCGATCGGAGACGGCGAGAAAGCGCTGCTCTATCCAGTGACTTGGACCGACGGCACGTTCAGTCTCGAGCCGGAAGGCGCGGCGAGCGCCACGACCATTCAAAAATCCGCGGCTGAAATCTTGAGCGAGATCGAATCTGTAGCTCACGAGTGGAAGACTATTCTCGACGTCATTCCTTCCAGCAAGGCGGTTTTCCGCCTTGCTGATTTGACCGACGATACATCCGAACCGATTACCGTGCCGCACGTCGGTTGGCGCGTGCTTTGCCGGCTCGACGGGGTACGAACCATCGAGGAAATTGCCGATCAGCTGCGCATCCCGTTTGCTTACGTCGCCAGAGTTCTCTTCAATCTGCACAAATTGGGTCTCGTCGAAGCAATAAACCCGGCGTCCGCGTCGGCCGTGAAGATTGTGCCGCAGACCTTGCTTAATCGTATGACCACCGTCTTGATGGAAATCATCGGCCCCATGGCACCGTTGGTCTTGCGCGATCAACTGAAAGCTCTTGGCGTGACCGCCAACAACTTGCCGGAAAATAAACTCGACGACTTGATCATGCTGGTCGGACTTGAGATCCCCGACGGTAAACTCAAGAGAAAATTCGAAGAGACCATGGCGCGAGAAATCAACGATTTCAAACGTTCGTAGCGCCACCCATTTCTCATCCCCGGAGGGTTGTTTGATGCCACAGCAGAGCGCCGCCGTAGAAAGTTCCAAATTGCTCCATTCAGAGACCGCCAAACCGTTCCGTGGCGGCCTGCGCTGGAAAATAACCTACAGTTTTAGCGGTTTGATTTTGCTACTTGGGCTTGCTGTAACCGCCATCGTTTATCAATTTACTCAGGGCGCGCTGCAAAAACAGGTGGACCTTCGCGCTACGGCCATCGCGACCAATCTTGCTGATGCCGCCGCTGGACTCGTGTCGCGCAAGAGCGCCCTGGAGCTTGATGCCTTGGTCGCCAAGTACGGCCGGCTCGACGGCGTTGCCTACGCTCTGGTCCAGGACTCCAAAGGCGAAATTCTCGGCAGTAGCCTAAAACCTCTTCCCAGCGAGCTGAAGGATAATGATCTCTCTCCTGTCGGCTCGCGGGTCAACAGTCTGCGGGGTCAAGCGGTCTATGAGACACGCTCGCCAATGCTCGACGGCCAGCTCGGTAGCGCCCGGGTGGGCCTCTGGGCCGAGGCCGTTCAAGATGATATGCGCTCGACTTTGTTGCCGATCATCGGTTTGATCGGCGTCTGTGTGATTTCCAGTATTGCGCTGTCGGTCGTATTAGCGGGTAAGGCCATCCGCCCCATCCTGGAGCTCAAAACGCTCGCAGATGATATTAGCCGCGGGCGTCTCGACGCTTCAATTGCGATCCAGAGCAACGATGAAATCGGTGAACTGGGACGCTCCTTGGAAAGGATGCGCGCAAGTTTGCGCGCAGCAATGATTCGCTTGAACCGAGAGTAAAACTGAAACGCTGTCGCATTTAGGAGAAGTATAATGAATAGCGATGCACCTAAACGTTTTTTGAGCAGAGTCGCTCTGGCGGCTTTTGCAATAGTGGTAATGAGTCATTACAGCAGCGCGGCGGAGCGGCCGCTGCAAAAAATCAATGTTGCCTACAGTTCGATCTCGGGAAATGTCTCACCCCTATGGGTGACGCAAGACAAAGGCTTTTTTCGTAAGTACGGGCTCGATGTCCAGGCGATCTTGATTGAATCGGGCACGACTACGGCACAGGCCTTGGTTGCGGGGGACATCAGTTTTGCTTCAGTGGCCGGCCCTGCGGCGATCCAAAGTAACCTGCGTGGCTCTGACATCGTCATTGTCGCCGGGGTCATCAACACACTCACTTTTCAATTGTACACCGATAAGGGCATCCTTCGGCCGGATCAATTCAAAGGAAAGTCTCTAGGCGTGACCCGTTTCGGTTCAGCCACCGATTTTGCCATACGGTACGCCATTGAGAAGTATGGGCTCGATAGCTCTAAGGATGTCAGCATTCTGCAGCTGGGCAATCAGCCGGCTCAACTCGCAGCTCTGGAGGCCGGTAGAGTCCAAGGCGTGATGCTGTCGGCGCCCACCTCTTTGCGCGCGAAGAAGCTGGGCTTCCCGATGCTTGCCGATTTGCAAATGCTCGGCTTGGAGTACCAGCACACCAGCATCGCAACGAGCCGCGCTCTGATCAAGTCTAAACCGGAACTGGTAAAAGATTTCATGCGCGCGTATATCGAAGGCATTCACTACGCAAAAACGCATCGCAAAGAAACCCTTGAAATTCTCGCCAGGTACCTCCGCACCGATGATATGGAAGTGCTGGAGGACACCTATGAGTCGATCATTATGACCCTGTTGCCTGAGAAACCTTACCCCACTTTGAAGGGAATACAGATCATCTTGCGCGAACTGGGTCAGAAGGACACGGCGGCCCGGAGTGCGCGTCCGGAGCAGTTCGTTGATTTGTCGATCGTCAAAGAACTCGAGAGCTCCGGCTTTATCGAGAAGCTCTATAAATCAGCGGCTGTCGCCAAAGCCGCGCCTCGAACGGAACCGATCGCAAGCGCCAAAACCAATAAGGAAAACCCAACGGTTCAACCGGCCGAGGTGAAGACCAAACCAATCGGAAGCGAAGAGAGAACCAAACAGGTGGCGAAACAAATTCCCGTGACAGTTGAACGTGCGACGACAACCGTCCAAAAAGGCAACTCGCAAACCTATGTCGTCAAAGCCGGCGACACATTGAGCAAGATCGCCGAGCAGTTCTACGGCACCCATGGCAAGTGGGAAAAAATTTACGAGATGAATCGCGAATCATTGAAAAATCCTAACTACATTTACGTCGGCATGAAGTTGATCATTCCCGCGGACAGCTGAGCCTGCTCGGTAAGTCCCGCGCGATCGGCACCAAAGAGCCGAGCGTCGGATAACGACGCTCGGCTCTTTGGTTTTCACCTCGGGCTTTAACCGACTAACTGCTTGAGGTCGCTAAATTCATCGATGACACGATAATCCTGTTCATACCGTGCAATCGGCTCGCCGATTTGTTCGATCTTCTGAGAATCGATGTTGCCGAGGAATTCCCCTGCCTTCTCGAGGTATTTTACCTTGCTTGGCTCGATTCTCATCAATCGCGCTGCGGTTGCATCAACGGCCACAAGATCGCTGCCAAAAACGAGCACCCCCGATTTTTTCGCTTGTCCTTGGAGCGGTCCGTTGCCGTCCATACCCACAATCCCGTCGACAATCGCGAAACGCGGCAATGGCAGCGAGCTGTTGATATCGACGATGCTCCCGTTGATCCCCGCCCAATGAAGCGCGTTCTTCGGCCAACCGTATACAGAGCCGGGAATGATGCCAAACATGTTCTTGAGCGACACAGTCACCCCGGCCCAATGGTGCGTTTTGAGCTTGGGCATCGAGACCAACAAGTCGGCCTGGTATAAAGTTTTGGGCAAATACAGTTGCTTCAGGTAGGTAAAGCTGCTCTTCAGGTCGGTTAGGCGCAGATCGTCCGAGTTGAGGTCGACATAGCGCACGTTGTGATAGCGGACGACATCCAAGAGCCCCGAGGCGGCCAGCAAGTATTCGTTGTCACGCCGGTGACCAGGCCCTTCAGCGACGATGACTTCACGGGCCCCTAGCCTTTTAAATGTGCCCACCGCCGCCTCGATCACCGCGGGATGGGTGTTGATCACGCCATTAGGATCAAATTCGACTAAATTGGGCTTGAGCAATACCCTTTTGTTGCGCACATCTAGATTGCATAATTTGACGCCGCGTTGAATAACTTCATGCAGCGCAACGTGGTAATCGGCAGCCGGGAGAACCGCTACTCTGGAGATCTTAGGTCGGATGAAAGCATCGCGATGCCAGCGCGGGCTACGGTCGCAACCGCTCGCGAAAGATGCTAGCGATGAAATGGTAGCGGTCTTAAGAAATTCCCGCCGGTTCATAGTCAAATACGCAAGTAACGCGCGCCGTCACTAAGCGCGAGGATCGCAATCGCTAGACTTCTGGTCTCGTCGAGAAAGTTGGTTTCAGAGTATCGTAGCTTTAAAGCATTTTTCAACGAAGTATCGTGAAGCCCGTAAACGGCCAAACAAACCAGGGTCCAACTGAGAGCTAAACCCGAGTTTGTTTTTGCCGCGAGATCCTTTAGCACACCGAGGCTGATCTGGTTCTCTCGACGCTCTCGATGATTGTGCGTCGCGATCAACGCCAAAGCCGTCGTATCCGGGTACGGCCAGAGCTTTTCACCAAAGACTTCGCTGTTGCCGTAGTTCCAACCGCCATTGTCGCACATACGATCATAGATCAGTAGCTCGGCTTGTTCGATGCGTTCTCTGACCTTTTGGATGGGGAGCCGCTGCTGCAGCTTTTTCAATGCCATTAAGCAGTAGCTCGTCGGCTCTATCCAACTAAAATTGCCTTTGGTCCAAGGCCAACCGATCAAATCTTGATTGAGACGAACCGCTCGTTTTTGGCCTTTGACAAACAAAATCAGCTTGGCGAGCAATCCAGGCTTTCCGCCGGCTTGGTCCAGCAGCCAAGAGCCAGCTTTGGTCGTACGCGCCTGATCGTCAGCTGTGTCGCTAACCGCTTCAAGGGCCAAAGCTGCCAGCGCCGTGCACCAGGAAGGTTCTTTAGCGCGGTCGTTGAGCGGCCAACCGCCTTCATGCAGTTGCCGGCTGGCCAACCACCTTTTTGCTCTCGCAGTAGCTCCGGAATCAGCGGAGCACGAGTGTAATGCGAGTAAAGCCAGAGCGGTCGCTTCGGTGTTGCTTTGCCTGCCAGAAACGGCACCCCACCCCCCATCCGTATTCTGACTTTTGATTAATGAGCTCGCGGCCGTGGACAACATGATTCACTGTTATTGAATCGCGAGGCGGTAGATGCGATGCTTGCCGTCACTGCTAGTGAAAACTCGTTCGGCTTGGCTGCCAAAAGACTGGATGAGTTCATCGAGTAATTTCAGCGTTGCCTTCCCTTCCGCGTAACCATCGAGTGGATCGACGACAAGATAGTTTATCCCCAGCTTGACCAACTGTGGTTTGATTTCCTCGATTTGTCCCACTTCCGGCTGCGACTCTCCGGGAGGATAAAAATAGCTGGCCGGGCGGTGCAACGCGGGGCGAATCGCGCGTCTTCCTGTATAAAGATAGTACATCGGATCATAGGCCGTCGCGAGCAGGGCATCAGGCCGGGTGTGAGCACGAATCCAGGCGAATGACTCTTCAAAACCGTGCCAACTATAACTTAGGCGACGACCATAGAGTCCCCGGGTAGTTTGATCATCGCGTATCAGCAGATAACCGGACAGCCAAACACCTTCAAGTAATAGAACTACCAAAGCCGCGCTCCACGTCAGGCGAGACACGGAAACTGCCCAGGTTGAATGATTGAGCGCTGCTTTGATCCACGAAGCTATTCGCTCCATTCCATAACAGAGAAACAACAGAATAAGCGGCGCCAGGGATGCCAAATAACGTCCCGGATGAAAGGGCCAGAACAATAGCAGCGCGATCGAGCAGGCCAAAAAACTCCACGCAAAAACATTCTCGCGGCGCGCGGAAGCGAGCGCGCCGACCGAGGAAACGAAACCCAGGAAAAATCCCACGCCTGGTAGCAATGGAGTCAAATAGAACATTCTTAACATGTCGGCGAGATAGTAAGCATTTCCTTGCACGACGGACCAATGACTCTTTAATGCCGGGAATAGCGAATTTGCTGTGCTGCCAAGCGGATCGTAGGCTGTGTAGTACGCAAAAAGTGCGTCGCTCGGCGGCCGGTGGAACGACACCCAGATCAACCAAGGCGCCACAAAAACCGACGCACCCACTAATAAGCATGCTACCGCGCGCCACCCGCTTCGAATGAGAGCATGAACCATGCCTGCAAGCAGTAACGGCAGCGCGGCCGTACGACTCACACACGCTAGTCCGATCACTACTCCGAGCCACAACATTCGAGAAGATCGCGCGCATTCTGCTTCCGCGCCAGTGGAGAGGTTCAGCGCCAAAAGCGTGAGCAGGACCAACAAGAGATCGCTTAATACGTAATCCGTAAACCCGAAGACAAGCGGGTTGCAGCAAAGAAGCACGCCGTAGAGCAACGCCGCGATCGCCGAGCCACCGGAACAGCGTCGATAATAGAAGAAGGCGACAAAGAAGATTCCTACGAGAATAATGATGTTCAAACTTTTCAGCAGAACGATATTCTGCGGAAAAGAAGGATTGAGCAGCCAAAGCCAGGAAAGAAGATAGGAATAAGCGAAAGGATACTTTGTCTGGGCCGGAGCAGTAGGCAAACTTACGATGCGGTAACCCTCGGCTTCCGCGATCGCTTTGCCAACGACAGCATAGATCGCATCATCGTGAAACAGACCTAGGATTCGTTTGTCGAGACCCCAGAACGCGGCACCGCCCAAGAATAGCGCAAAGGCGAGAGCGGTGGCCGCCAACGGTTTCGAAACAGTCGTTGCACTGGCCGAGAAAAGATCCATGCCGAACCAAGCTATTTTGCCTGGCCTAGCTCCTCGTCAATAATCGCAGCGAAGGCCTCCAGCGGCTGCGCACCTGTCAGTTCCCGACCATTGATAAAGAAAGCGGGAGTGCCATTCAGACCCAGTCTTGCGCCTTCCAAGAGATCTCTTTGCACTGCGTCCTTGAATTTACCACTCGCAAGGCATCCTTCGAAACCGCGGATGTCGACGCCTACTTCTTTGGCGACACTCTTGAATTCATCGTCGGTCAGCTTGGCACCCGTGGCGTAAAGCTTGTCATGAAATTCCCAAAATTTTCCTTGTTCGCCGGCACACCGAGCCGCTTCCGCAGCCGGTCGGGCGCGCGGGTGAATCGCGTCGAGAGGAAGATCTTTGTGCACGACCCGGATCTTGCCGTCATAGCGCTTGAGCAATTCCTTCAGCGTCGGCTGTACCGCCTTGCAATAAGGACACTGAAACTCCTCAAACTTGACCACCGTCACTTTGGCCTGATCGGGCCCTCGGGACGGCGCGCCAGCAATCGATATGTCGGCCCGCAGCACTGGCGGTGCCCTCAGATAAGTTCTAATTTTGGCCTTGCCCCGAAGCGTGTTCAGGTAATCGCGCTTTTGTGCTTCCACCTTCTGATCGCGGAGATAATCGCGAATTTCCCCATGAACTTTCTCAAGATCGAGCTTGATACGGCCTTTATTCTGATTGTAAAAGGCCTCGATCTCGGCTTCGGTTACTGCTGCGGCTTTGCCGTTCACTTCCTGCTCCAAGAGGGTTGTAACGGACACCCCCTTAGCTTTGGCTTCTTGGGTCAATAACGTTGCGCCGATGAACTCTTCGAGCTTCTGCCGCTCCATGTTGTAAAGCTGCTGCCGTAGATTCGACAGCGGCTTGCCGCCGTTGCGTTCCAACTCGGCCCGGGTGATAACCACGCCATCCACTTCGGCAAGTTTTTCCGACTCGCCAGCCGATCGGCAGGCCGCAATCTGTACCAAGACTAGACTGGCCGCAGTGAAAGCTATAAGCCTGTGCATTGGGTTAGGAAGAAGGCGATCGGCCGTTCACCCCGAACGATGACGGCCGATCCTATTATAATTTTGGTTTAGTTTAGCGGGCTATGAGCAGAAAGTAAACGTGCTTTTTACATGCCAGAGAGTTTGTCACGCACCAACTGGGTGGTATAACAGCCCGTACCGCCAATCTCGCTGAGGCTGCGCTGGCAGATCAAATCGCCGACGAGCCATTTGTCGTTGCCAGATTTGACGACGTCTCTAATGCCAAATAATGCAAAGCTCTTTACGGGTTCACAACCATTGAAGTTACCGATATCTTTTCTCACCACCGGTATCACACCCCAATCCTCTTTCGGAATCGGATGATTATTTGAATTTGCGTCGTCTTTATCCCATAATCCGGCGAACCCGCTAGGATTTTTAATATAGACGTCATTAAACTCGTTCAAGACTGGCGTAATCTGGCCGTTGTTGAGATAAATACAGCCCGAACCGATGTTGATTGGCGGAATATTGGCGCAGGTTGAATTGTTACGTACCAACGCTTTAATGGACGGAGCGTTGGCCGAAGGGGTACCAAACGTGGTCCAACCTGAGTCTTGGAATTTCGGGGTATCGACGGTCTGGCCGTTACCGTTGTTCGCGCTCGAAACCTGTAGCAATTTACAATTCCTGTATGGATTAGCGGGGGTACCGTCTCCGACCCCTGGGACGCAATCTGCACTCGGCGGCCGGCAATCCCGACAACTGCCATCGTTCGGATCGCAACCGCCGATCGCCACAGGCATTCCCGGAATCGCCGTCAAGACGGCGACCGCACTCACGCTCACATTCTGAGTTCCTTTCGTGCTCTGGCCCAATAAGTTAAGTAGTGGCGTAAGAAAGACGGGTGATTTCATCGGCGTCGCCTTTGCGGTGCCGTCGTACGGATTGCTGTTCTCCAAGGCAACCCGTACCGCATTGGCACCAGCGATCGATGCCGCCTTGGAAAACACCATGTCTCCATTGGCATCATAGGAATAAGTAAGCAGGGTGACATTACTGGCGCCAATCTTGTTGCTCTTGCTATCGAGATAGTTGTTGCCCGTCTGAGTGCTGCTGTCATAGTTCAACACCGCCGCCCGCTGGTACACTTCGTTGACATCGAGAGTCGGCAGGGCGTTGACTGCCGCGAGCGCTGCTGCGTCGACGGCAGGCTGACCCTGGGACCTAACATAGGTGAGCTGCCCGGTGTCCAGCCCCATCCCTACCATGACGAAAAGCAAGACCATCATTAGAGTGATGAAAACCAACACGCTTCCTCGTTCATTTCCGATACGCTGCATAAAGCCTCCGGCCGCCGCCTTAATTGGTGTAGGTTGTACTAACCGTCAATCCTGTACAGGGAGTCTCATTGGTGTACGGCTGGTAGCGGTAAGCGAACTGCGCAGTCCGCGAAATTGTGCTCTTGTTCGGAACCGTTGCCCCAAACAAGCGCAAAATCTGATAAAAATAATAATTGTATTCACCCGAAGCCGTAACCTGGATCGTTTCCAGACAATTGGCCGGCGTGTCTTCGTAAAACTTGACCGTAACGGATCGGTTAGAAAGGTAATTCGGCATCCTCGCGAATACAGCCGTTTTCACCGCCGTTGCGTTGGTCGCATTAAAATCCCGATCGTCTTCATTTCCCGCCGCCTTTCCGATCTGACTACCGACACGTGCGCCCTCCCGGGCTGCGGTGTTAACGAGATTCCCCGCCAGGAATGCTACGCCAAAATCCGCCGGTATAACCAGCGCGACTAAAAGCAAGGGAGTGATCAATGAGATTTCTACAATACTCTGCCCCTTACGACTTCCTAATTTGCTAAAAAATGTTTTCATCGCGCGTTTCTTCCTCTTTGGTTTTCTACATCAGACGACGCCGCCATATGGCGCTATCGCATCCGGCTCAACCGCACCTCTACTCCACGTTAGAATGGATCTCGGTATAAGAACGATCGGTACTTCGCCCACGCTAGAGAGCAGCAACACGAGCAGAATAATCGGCAGAACTTCTGTGAGCCGTCTAACGTAACGGTCCTTAACGAGTGACGAAATCATGTTTAAGTTCGCGAAACTGACTAACTCCAAGGATTACAGGCCGTCTGATGTTCGTAGCGCATCGAAGTCACCCGGGTGATCGTCGTCGTGTTTAAATTACCGGTAATGCCGAGTAGGTGTAGGAGCTGGTAAAAGAAATAATTATAGGTCCCCTGCACCTGCACGGTAAGCATCTGATTGCAAGTTCCGGCGCCGCTGGCGGGATAGATCAGGGTCACGTTCGTGGTTCGAATTAGCAGGTTCGACAAGCGTGCGGCAGTCACCTGCATGACATTCGGCTGGCCGGCGCATGGTGCTGCGCAACTCACTGTCGTGTTTCCGCCCATCTGAGTGACTAAGGTCGGATCAGCAGCTGCAATGCGCGCTCCTTCGCGCGCCGCATTCTGAATCTGCTGTCCGGTGAAAAATGCCAGACCGAAATCCGCAGGTATCCAGGCAATGACGAGCAACAGCACGAAAGTGAGTGTAAATTCCACCAGTGCCTGTCCCGTGCGGTTGACTCGCCCTGCGAAGAGTCTCCCGGATAATCGCCTTCCGAATTGCCAGGTTGCTGATCTGCTGATCACAGGTGGTTACCTCGCTTTCACCTCGTTGCAGCGTCCCCCTACATGTCGGAGAACTCCGGACGGGTTACGAAGCAAAACGACTGCCAGTATAGTGTCGCTGAAAAGAGGAGAATTTAAGGTAGCAAACGAGCGGATTTATCCGGCAAACGGATGCGAGTGCCAACAATTCTGTTCGGTAAGAACACCATTCTTGACGAAAATGGCAAGTGAGTCTTAGAGTCTACCGGACATAGAATCACGTGTTACCATTAAGCGGGTTATACATGATCCGAGGTCATCACATTCCGACTTTTGACTCCCTTACAAGTCGCAACGAGTAACACGCGCCAAGATTAGGTTGGGTAAGGTCGATAACCTTGCACTTCTTGACCTTTGCCAAGATATATTTGTTACTAATTGTTGGGTCGCATTTGGTTTGGTCAGTTTTGAGACCGGGACCACATATTGCCAAAGGGCAGATATTCGCGTACTGAAGAATCTCATTCCCCGCGCTATTGTTGTCGATACCATCACCGCAACCGGTAAAGTTAACGGTCGGTGGAACAACTGGTGTCAGATAACATTTGGGCTTACTAGGATCCTCCGGATCCGGACCGATTAACGTCGCGAGTTCCCGCAAATCAGGGGTTTGTTGGCCGTTGTTGAGACAAATATCCTTACCAACCGGAACCGCAGTGCCCATACATCCATCGCGAACTTTTTGGATCAGTTTTATTACATCGGGTTTGCTTACTGAATTGTCAAGGTAAGTCGTCCAACCAGAATTATTCGGATTGGGACCGCCGCTCGGAGTTTGATTCCATTCAATCGGCGAAGCGTCTTCGTTCTCCCATTCCGTCTTACAGCCATTTAGAGCAATAGGGAGCCCTGGCAGAGCTTGCATGGTCGAAATCGCACTTACATTGACATTGTTCTGACTTGCGGCCGAACCACCGAACAATCTCATCAGTGGCGTCAAAAATGCCGGAGTGCTTATCGCGCTGCTCGAACCCGCGCCGCTGTAAGGATTCGTAGTCTCCAGCGCGACCCGAACCGCATTGGCGCTAGCTAAGGGGACTGGTGCGGCTATCACTTTACTGGTTTTAGTATCATACTGTATCAACGTTACATTTTTGCCTATGCCAGTATTCGGGTTAACTGAGCCATCGATCGGATTACCCGAGCTTTTGACGTAGTCATTCGTGTCGTTTAATTGTTCGATGTTACTTTCAATCGCGGTTACGCTCCCTCTCGCAAGCCCCGCGGCTCCAGCGAGGGCCGCCATATCTACCGCCCGCTGCCCCATACTTCGGCTAAATGTGAGCTGCCCTGTATCCAGTCCCATACCGACCATAACCATCAGTAACACGATCATTAGAGTCACAAATACCAAAACCGATCCAGAGTTGCTCGTGAGCCTTTTCATGATCATCTCCTATTCCGTTCAACATGCGCCCGATACGTACACAGGTTGGGCTTGATAACGCGCATCAGCTGAGCGGGTTAAAGTTGTCGTGGTCGGAACCGACACCCCCATCAATGCCATTACTCGGTAAAGACCGTATGTATAAGCTCCAGATGCGGTGACTTTGACCTGCCGCATACATACGGCGGGACTGGAGGTTCCGGTCAAAGTCACTGTTACCTGTTTCCCCGAGAGCATATTAGGAAGGCGATCGCAAGCTTCCTTTACAATCGTTCCTAATCCCGTTGCGGAACCGGGGCAAGCCTGCACGGTGGTTCCGACACACGGGACGGCATCATCGATCGTGCAATCTGGCATTATCGATCCGATCCTCACGGCTTCCCGCACTGCATTTTGGGTGTATTGCGCCGTGAAAAACATTACGCCGAAATCCATGGTCACATACAATGCTGCGAGCAGTAATGGCGTAATTAGCGCTATTTCGACCATGCTTTGCCCGCGCTTGTTGAGGAAAAGTTTTTGTGTCTCCATAGGCTCGATTTCCATCATCTTTGTGTAATCAAGGGTCTCCTCACATGCATGTATTTTGATGTTCCCAACGCATTGCCGTTGAGCGTGTTATGCGTACAGACTGTGGAACAGGCGCACCCAGAAATTTTAGTACATGATAAAAAAAATAGTTGTAGTCCCCAGTAACCGTAACGGTAAGCTTTTGGTTGCAGGCAACACCACTGGGCACGCTAACATCTACTCGCGCCTTGGAATACGGTAGGCAGCTCACACCGAAAGCCGAACCGGGATCTGACAGCAACGCTGACGAAACTCGTTTGCAGGTTTCGGTCGCGGCGTCTGCCGCGTCGAATGGATTGGTTGCCGCGGCGATCCTCGCCCCTTCCCGAGAGGCGTTCAACGTAATTTGACCGGTATAGAAGGCCAGACCAAAGTCAGCGGGAATCCACGCGACTATGATTAGCAGGATAAAAATCAAGGTGAATTCGACCATCGCTTGGCCGCGATTGCCGAAGAGGTGGGAAAATGCCGTTTGGATGCTTGTGGGGGACGAATGAGACTCTACTGGATAATGAATCGTCGGCGTAACCATGGTTTTCACCCCATTAAACCCTCAGTGAAACCACTCCCGTTTCCCCCCCCAGGGAAACGCTACGCGATTTGGCTTAAACGTGTATCTTTTAGGTCATCGATTTGAGAAGTCTCCGCTAACGAGATTTCAAGCTGGTCGCCGATCTCCGTTCGTGACTTTCTGATCGTACCGTTAGGCAACTCAATCACGCTATAGCCCCGCATATGAACGCCACTGACTCTATACGGATGCATACCAGAAATCAAGCCTAGCACATAAAATTCTTTATTGAGGAAAACTACGTCAATGGGGAACTTCATGCCGATCGTATGGATCCCCTTGCTCGGCATTAGCCAAAGGGCCTCCTCCGGGCCCAAATGGGTCCGCTTGAGAAGTCCCACTAAACGGGTCAAAAAATTATCGGCTTTCCGGACCTTTGTGGCCAGCCAGGTCTTCTTGGTCAAATTAATAACCGGCACGTGGCACCCTATTGCAGCGGATCTGACAACATCTGAACAATACCGAGCCCGGGAGGTCCGAGCAGCAAGATAAAAATCGCAGGTAAAATAAAAAAGACCAGCGGAAATATTAGCTTAATCACGGTTTTCCGCGCGGCTTCTTCCGCGGCTTGGCTCCGCTTATCACGCATGGTCTCGGCATAAACTCGTAGCGACCGGGAGATGCTACCGCCCATTTCTTCTGTCTGCGTCAGGAAGGTTACCATGGCCTTGAGCTCTTCGATTCCAGCGCGGTCCGCCAACCGTAGCAAAGCTTCTTTTCGCGGCGCACCGGCCTGCATTTCTTGCGATGCGAGCATAAACTCCTCGCCCAAGGCGAGTCCCTGAGCGTTTTGTTCTCGACCGACGCGGGTGAGAGCCGAATCGACTCCCATACCGGCCTCAACGCAAACGACAATCAGATCCAACGTATCTGGGAGTGTCTCCTTCATTTCGCGAACCCGAGCGCGCGCTTTGCGAAAGACTGACAAGGCAGGCAACATATATCCAACGGCCACGCCGACACCGCTCAGCATGAGAAAATCGTTCATCGAAGAGTCCGACATGATGGAAATGAACATGCCGCCGAAACCAAAGGCCACAGCAAGAAAGATGCGCAGTCCCCAAAAAATCCGCACCGCTCGATTTCCTCTGTACCCAGCTTGGTGCAACCGGCGGCTCATCTGATTGAAGCGCGCCGGCAACTCTTTATCGCCGAAAAAGAAGTTAGTGACTCTCTCCCATAGGGTCACCTCATCGCTGTCATGCAATCTAACTGGACCCTTCGCCTGCGCCTGAATCGCAATATTCTCAAGGCGCCGTTGAATAGCGTCCTCAGTAACCGGAGCCCGGGAAGCTACAGCAAAATAAACTAGCCCCGCGATCAAACCAAAAACTCCAATGGCGATTAAAAATTCCATGGTTCTTACCTAAATGTGGATCTTGATAATTTTTCTAAAAGTCAAAATCCCACAAATTTCCAGCACCAAGGCTGCTGCCAGCATGCCGCGTCCGACCGGGTGTTGCATCATTTGATTCATCATTTCAGCTTCGCGAGTGAACATGAATACCGCTAAGAAAGGTGGCACCGAGCACACCGTCCAAGCGCTGACGCGATTCTGCGCGGTCAAGCTCTTGATCAATCTTTCAATGCGGAATCGGTCGCGGATGATATTAGCCAATTTAGTAAGCAACTCAGCCAAGCTTCCACCGACTTCTCGCTGCACCATCAAGGCAGTATTGAAAAGCCTTACCTCAGGCAGATTCATTCGCTCTTCGAATTTGGTCAAAGCGTCGCCCAAAGGCAGCCCCAGATTAACCTCTTCTATAAAAACAGAGAATTCCGTGCCCATGGGGTCGGGCATTTCTTTGGCGACGAAGACCATCGCCTGAGTCAACCCCAAGCCGGCTTGGAGACTTTGGCTGATCATGTCTAAACCGTCCGGAAATTGCTCGAGAAACTTGCGTAAGCGCTTCCATATGATGAATTGCAGATAGCCGTAGGGCGCGAACAGCGCAATCAGAGCGAAGATAAAGCACGCCGCCGTAGGTTGCCCCGCCATGGATGCGAGAAAGAACGTCACGCCGCACGCACCGAGAGAACACAATAAGAACAAACCGGGCGTCATATCGACGTTGGCGCGCTCAAGCAGCAGGTCGAGACGGCGCATTAGATGAATGCGCGAAAAGTAATCATTGAGCCAGGGAACTTCGCTGTAGACCGAGGTCTTCAGAAGATTCTGGATCTCCGATTTGGAAGCATAGTCTAGTTTGCCGATCGCAGTGAGTCGCCGTTTGATTCGCGCTTGCGCCGAATCTTGCACGTCCATAGGCAGCATGAACAGAATGATGATCAGCGACACGGCTGCGAGAAATGAAAATATGACGATGACTAACAGGCTCATAAGGATCTTCTCTTCGCTCCAAGGTTAACCGGTAGAAAATGAGTATTGGGAATCCTAAAGCCGTACCGTTCCAGCCGCTCCATAAAGGTCGGCATGACTCCGGTAGCGACAAATTCGCCAACGACCTTGCCATTCTCGACGCCCCGCTGTTCGAACTTGAAAATGGTCTGGGTCGTAATCGTGCTCCCCTCCATGCCCGTGATCTCGGAAAATTCGACAACCTTCCTGCTTCCATCGCTGAGTCGTGTCAATTGAACAATGACGTCGACGGCGGAGGCAATTTGCTCACGCAGCGCCCGCTCAGGCAGATTGATGCCCGCCATCAGCATCATGGTCTCGAGTCGCGAAATAGCGTCCCGTGCGGTGTTCGCGTGTACCGTGCTAATAGAACCGTCGTGTCCTGTATTCATCGCCTGCATCATGTCGAGGGCTTCGCCTCCGCGAACCTCACCGACCACAATGCGATCGGGGCGCATTCGCAAAGCGTTGCGCACCAGATCCCTTGCGGTAACGCTTCCCTGGCCTTCGATATTAGGAGGTCGCGTTTCGAGCCGAACCACGTGTTCCTGCTGCAGCTTTAATTCCGCCGAGTCTTCGATGGTGACAATTCGCTCGTTATCGGGAATGTAGTTCGACAAACAATTCAGCAGGGTGGTTTTTCCTGCGCCCGTTCCACCTGACACAATCATGTTCAGGCGGGACTTAACGCAGGCAGCGGCAACCTCGGCCATTTGCGGCGGTATCGAGTTGAATTGAATCAGATCGTTGATGGTTAATCTCTCAGCGCCGAAACGCCTGATCGACAAAACGGGGCCGTCTAGGGCGAGAGGTGGGATAATCGCGTTCACGCGAGAACCATCTGCCAACCGAGCATCCACCATGGGCGAACTCTCATCAACCCGGCGGCCGACGCGCGTCACAATTCGCTCGATGATCTGCATCAGATGGGCGTCATCGCGAAATCGCACGTCAGTCTTTTCCAGTTTGCCGTATCGCTCGACGTACACCATGTTCGCTGAATTGACCAAAATATCCGAAATCTCCGGATCCTTCATCAAGGTTTCGAGCGGACCCAAGCCGAAAACTTCATGTTGAACTTCCATGACCAACCGATCGCGGTCCGCTCGACTGAGCGGGATCGCCTCGGCCATCACCAAGTCTTCCAAAATCCGCCGGATCTCGACCCGAACCCGCTCCATCTCAAGGTTCGATAGCTTGGTCAGATCTAACGTGTCTATTAATTTTCGATGAATACGAAGCCGAAGATCTTGTAAAATCGCGTCAGGACTCGTCGTCTGCATGGCTCGAAAGGACGAGCGCGGCCCGTCGGAGGCGCTTCTTTCGGATTCCCAACGTTCACGGTCGCTTTCAAAGGACGGATTCTTCATTACCTAAGACTCCTACTTGATCAATCCACGCACCGGCGGCAAAAATCGCCCCAACAGCCCTGACCGCTTGTCGTCGTCGCCGTCCCCCCGTGACGACCCCGAGTGCATGAATGAATTCATAATCGATTCTGTCAAGCCTATATAACTCCTCGCAATATCGGATTTTGGATCACAGTCCTGAATCGAGAAACCCTGGTTGACCGCCGCTATCGCAACCGGATAGTTGTTGGGCAAGGTCCAGAAGACTTTGACCCCAAGCGCCTTCTCAACGGATTCCAGGGACATTAACTTGCTTTTGACATATCGGTTTAAGATCAAACGAATTTTCTTGTCATATATCCCCATGCGCTCGAAGAGTTCCAGCGCGCGGTGCGCGCTCTTCAGCGATGGGACGTCCATCTCGGTGATGAATAGAATCAGGTTGGCCTTGTCGAGCACAAGTGCCAGCATATCGTCAAATTCTTTGGGGGTATCGACGACGACGTAGTCGAACGATTGCGCGAGAACATCTAATATCTCATCGATATCAGCCGGAGTGATTCGCCGCGCATCTTCAGCGTAAAACGGCTCTGCCAGTATTCGAATACCCGAAGCGTGCTTGACAAGAGACCCGTCAAGAAAAAGCGGATCGATGCGCTTGAGATTTTTGACCAGGTCGAGGATCGTATAGGATGCGTCGATGTTTAAAAAACTGGTCACAGATCCGAACTGAAGAACTAGATCTACCAAACAGACCGTTTTTTTTTCAGCGACCAGACAAGCTGCCAAATTTGTCGCGGCTGTCGTAGAACCAACTCCCCCTTTGTTCGAAGATACGGCGATGATATGACCGCGCTCGGAGGACTTAGTGATGTGAACATCTATTTTTTTGCGAATTGTATCGAAGGATTTGAGCACCTCGTTCCAGTTAAACGGCTGAGTAATGAACTCCTCCGCCCCGGAACGCATAGCCCGCAGGATGGTATCGGGAGCACCTGTCGGGGAGGTCATCACCAAGCGCACGTTGGAAAACCGAAGTTTGATCTCTTCGGCAACAGAGAATGCCCTTTCGGGATCTCGATTGATGTCAACAACCGCGACGATTGGCGTGCTTCGCCCTTTGAGCGTCTCGAGAACCTCCCCATAACCGTAGACACGGGAATCCACGGCGACAGACACCTCTTTTTCGAGTTGCTGCCGCAAGGACGCGAGCGCAAGACTATCTTCGCCGATCAGACAGATGGGTAACTTCATGCCCGTTGTCTTCCGAAACGCTCCTGATGCGTTACGGTATGGTTGCACCCCGCGACATGGATTTTTTCTCTTCGCCGCTATTAGGGACCGGCACTTGCCGAATGTCCGGATCGTCGTATTTTTCGATAGCCGGCAACTTCGGCTTCTCGCCGGGCTTCATTGTACTGACAATTCTAGGGGTAATCATGAAGATCAACTCAGATTCCTTATTACTGAATTTAGTACTTCTAAACAGCGCCCCCAAAATTGGAATGTCTCCCAGCATGGGCACCTTGGAGAGGTCTTTAACGACTCGCTGATCGAGAAGACCGCCGATAATCAGACTTTCACCCTCCTTCATCTCCACACGGGTCAGAGTCCTTCGAACTTCCAGACCTGGAATTCCATTGACGACGGTTGCGCTAATCGCACTCACTTCGGGAAAAATACGCAGATCAATTCGATCGGACAAGGTGATCGTCGGAATAAAATCCAACCGAACACCAAACGGCTTGAAGATCACCCCAAATGTATTGGCGGTGACCGCAACCACGGGGAATTCGCCGCCGGCCAGAAATCCTCCGCTTCGGCCGTTTTTAAGCACTAGTCTCGGTTGAGCCAAGATTTGGGCTACATTCTTATTTTGCAGAGCTCGGTAAATGGTCGCGAAAGCATAGCTGCCGTTAATAAAACGAAAAATACCAGTGGTAGCTAAGCCATCGAATGTAAACGGAGCGGTAGCACCGACAGCGCCACCTTCCTTAAGCAAGCCGAAGGTTTGGCTGCCGAGCAAGTTTAGAGAATCAACCGTAGGTGTGCTTTGGAGGATGTTGATCCCAATCTCCCTTAATTTATTAGTCGCAACCTCGGCAACCACGACGTCGAGCTCGATTTGCCTCATTTCCCTGATCACAAGCAAATCAATAATTCCGTCAATCGTTTTCTTGTCATTCCAACGATAAGCGTCGGTTATTGATTTTTCTTCGTTAAACGCAATGGTTCCGCCCCCGGCAAATCCAGTTCCCGAACTTGCAATCGTCGCGATCGGCGATGCACCAAACTGAACGGATTGACTAGTCGCGGGAGCCACCTGCGCCGGCGGTTTAGGCGGGAGATAACTCACCACGATTTCCAAGACCCTATCGTAAACCACCTCATTCGAAACTTCGCCTCGAAGCACCAAGGAAGGGCCCGACGTTGAAATCTCTACCTTTTCGTTCGGAAAGACGGAACGAAGCTGTGTTCTCAAAGCGGCGATATCCGGCGCAACGACTAAGTCATAATTCGTTACGTCACCCTTCTCGTCAAAAACAATTAAAGATGTCGTCCCAATCGCCTTGCCGTTTATCAGCAACTGGCTCGGAGCGACCACCATCACGTCAGCAACGGCCGGTTGGGATACCGAGACCCGCTTGGCTTTTTCCGCTAGCCTAAACACCATCGATTTATTGATGGTTACAGAAATGGTAGGCGTAACCGGCTGTTGGGCTGCATGCGAATTCGCCACGAGCACAGCTGAAACTAGCAAAATCAAAGCAAGCTTATTTAGTCGCTCCCTGACTAAACACTTGTTGCTCATGAACCCCTCCCCTTCCAATATGATGAGTTAGAATTCTACGACGTTCCGATTGCTGCCGTGTATAACCTCAACCCGATATTTGTCGGGGGGAGGCTGCGCGACTGCGCCAGTACCAGGCTTTTTATTGGTGGTCGCCGCCGCAAGCGACAATAGATCGCGTTTATTGCTGCCGATGGTCTTGGCTTCAGCTTCGTCGCCCAAACCTCGCAGCGCTAAAGCAATTTGCCCCTCGGAGGATGCGAGCGTCAGCTTCTCGGTCTCTTCCGGTGTCAGTTCTAATGTGATCGATCGAGCCAGTTGCGGCTTGCCATCCTTTTGCTCAGTACTCTGAGCTACGGAGAGAACTCTCTTGTTCTGCAAAACAATCTTCGAGACCTTCGCGTCCTGCTGCGCGCCTAGTGGCGTTGTGGTGAGTATGACATCTACCCGGTCATCAGGGACGATAAACCCACTGACGCCGATAATTTCATCAACTCTTACGGCCAGAGCTCGCTTCCCGGCCTCTAAACGTACCGTTAGCCCTGCGCCTTCGCCCGCCAATCGCGATTCCAGAATCGGTTCGTTGGCGATTATTTTAACGCGGTTCACCTTGCCCATCACTTGCTGAGGCGACGAGTATGCGCCGGCTGGAATAGAATTTTTCGGCCAAGGCGTAACCTTTAGAAGACCCTTCTTTAGCGCTTCGTCGTTAATCGTCGTACCAGGGGGAATATCTTGTGCCGCTACGACAATATCTTGATTAGCAGCTCGGAGCGATTCGGTCGCTTTTTGTTGCTGCCCGAGAAAATTGTAAATTCCGTATGCTGCTATAAATCCAAAAAACACAGCGATGACCAGAGCTATTTTTAACCGGTTTTGCATAACAACTCCTCGTCCAATCAGCAGTTTTCTGAAAACTGATCTATAACAAGTACACTAGCAACCCATTCTGACGCTCTAAAAACCAGCCCAATTACCGTTATAATCGATGTAATATGCGATTATCGTTCCAATCGCGAAAGCTACTCCCCATGGAACGGAACGTCCTGACGCTTTGTGGCCTATGGCAACTGGTTCCGGCATTATTCGTCCGAAGCTTATAAGCGCCAGTTTGAACCCGGTCCAAATCTCTTTCATTGCAACGCGAGCGGAGCCAGTCACCACATAAAAAACTGCTATGAACCCGGCGACCAGAGCGGAATAAAAGAACACACGTGGCAGCCACGTTATCCCCAAGAGAGCCCCCACCACACCGAAAAATTTTACATCACCAGCGCCGATCCAGCCGAACGCGAACGGTATTAGCAAAACAGCGATGCCGGCTGTCAGCCCCCCAACACTACTATAAAAAGCTGTGAATCCCTGCATAGCATTAATGGTTAATCCGGCGATGCCACCTGCAAGAATTAGCCAATTGGGTATCTTTCGGAGCTTCAGATCAAAGAAGACCGACAAAGCACTAACTGAAATCACGACAGCGTCGAAAGTACTCAAAACTCTAAAACGAGATTTTCCTGAGGCGAAAGGCTACACTTCAGCCAAAGAATTGTCAATTGAAATTTATTATAAGCAAAAAAAGTCAATTAAAAGAAAATGCGGTTGCCGTGTAAGCGTGGCTCAGCATGGCAACCGCATAATCTCAAGTAGTTCGTGGGCTTATGACGAGGAATTGCAAGCGGACGGGTCCCCCACGCAAGCCGTAACCTTACTCCAGCCAGCGGCTAACTGGCTGCCGATGTTGGTGTTTTTGATCGCAACCCAAAAAACTAGGGCAACCAAAACGACGATCAAGGTGTACTCAACGAGCCCTTGACCATCCTCTTCGACTAACAAGCGCTTAAACAGCTCCATATGTGTCTTCACCCCCTTTCCGGTCTGCTGATTTTACCAGTGTTCCAATCGACGTTTTGAGCCTTAACGCATAATACGTGCCAATTCTAAAACGCTTTTAAATTAGATACATGATAGTTCGGTGAACCGTGCGCGTCAGGGCATGTTGACAATACTGACAGCAACGCAACGAAGTTTGTCATAGTTGCCTAATGTCCTATAGAGAAAAGAAAGATTCTGCAAACCAGTCCGCCGATGAAATTAGCCCCCGGTTTACAATTATTCTCAACCTGATCAAGGAATACTAATTTTAAACACATTATAAAGTAAGATTGCCTAGGGTATCAAAATTGCTTGCCCGAAATCAAACGAACTCAAAATGGGTGGACTACAGGCAAGACAATACTGTAGTTTGATCAGACTAAACCAAAAGAGCCTCCGACTAGGATACCAAAATGAACAGTAAGCCAATCGATGATTCGCCTTTGACCATACTGGTCATCGAAGATCACCCGGATCAACGTGAACTTTTAGCGATCGTTTTACAGCGCGAAGGATACCGTGTGGTTACCGCCGCGAACGGATTGGAAGCCTTAGAAAAACTCGAGGTTGAAAACGTTCAGATTGCGCTTTCCGATATCATGATGCCGAAGATGGATGGTTTCGAGTTGATCAAGCGCATCCGAACGAATCCAGCGCTGAAAAGTATTTATCTGATCCTTATCACCGCTCGCATCCAGGAAGGCGATCGGGTGAGAGGCTTGGACCTCGGCGCTGACGACTACATTACTAAACCGTTTTCATTTTCCGAATTGCTTGCACGGGTGCGGGTCGGTTCTCGGGTTGTTCATTATCAGCAGCATCTTGAGTACCAGACTCAGGTGGATTCACTGACCGGCTTGTTCAATCGCCGTGCGTTCGAGAAAAAAATTCAAGAGGAATTCGAACGATCCAAGCGGTATCACAATCCCCTTTCCTTATTGATCCTGGACATCGATAATTTCAAAACTATTAACGATACGTATGGGCACCACGGTGGAGATGCGGCATTAGTCAAAATCTCCGAGACTTTCCGCGAGAAAACGCGGCAAAGCGATTTTCCTTCTCGCTATGGGGGCGAGGAATTTGTCCTGATTTTGCCGGAAACCGACCAAGAAAACGCGCTCCTGGTCGCGACTAAGATCCAAGACGCCATTCGATCGTGCGCGTTTGGAACGACCGCTCGCCCCTTTAGGATCACGGTAAGCATCGGGGTCAGCTCTACATCAAGTCGATTCTATTCAGAGTGGCGTGAAATGTTGGACGATGCGGACCGAGCCCTTTATTTGGCGAAAAATACCGGCAAGGACCGTATTGAGACATGGGATCCTGAAAAAAAAACTAGCACCGCCCAGTCTGCCGTACATCCCTGATAAGTATGAGGTTTCGAAATCTTGCCTTCTTGGGCGTTGTCATTTTCGCGATCACCCTGGGAAGTATCGACGGCGCCGGTAATGGTGAAGGAGCCAGCTTTCAAATCAAGCCGTTTGCGGCGAGCATGGCGGCATCGCCACGGCCGCCGGTCAAGCTACCGGCTCTCGAAGAACAAGCCGATGGTTTTTTAGATGCGGTCTCTCGTTCGCTAGGTATCAATAGGGAATTGGTGCTATACGGAGGGCTTGCGCTCGTTGGAGCGATTGTGATGGTGCTGGCCATCAGCAGCATCGCGTTTAATTCGAAAAGCCGTGCCGAAGCGCAGCTTGAGATCGTCATACAAGAAAAAGAAAAAGCCGAGAACCTTGCCAGACTCAAATCAGAATTCCTCAACCAGGTGTCCCATGAACTCCGGACGCCTTTGGCGGTTATCATCGGTTATATAGAATGCATGACCGATGGGCTCTATGGCCAGATAGAGACCAAACACCAGGAGATTCTCCAGGTCGTCGCCAAGCAGTCAGCGCACCTAAAAAATATGATCGATCAAATATTGATCTATTCACGATTGGAAGCCGGCAAACAACCTGTGCGCATCGAAGAGTTGCAGCTCACGAAAATCATCAATGAGATGAAGGACACGTTCGAGTTCCTTTGCCGGCAAAAAGGCTTGGAGCTCCGTTGGGATCTGCCTAGAGATCCCATGGTCGTTCGAAGCGATGCAATGCGGCTCAAAGAGGTCGTCAGCAACTTATTGCAGAACGCGGTGAAGTATACCGATCACGGCTCCGTGACTGTTCGGCTGGAGAAAGTGCCTATGAAAGATTCCTTGTGCATCGAGGTGGCGGATACCGGTATGGGGATATCCGAACAACATCTTACAAGCATTTTTGAGCCTTTTATGCAGGCGCACAAAACCTCGACGACAAATTCCCGGGGCGGCATCGGGTTAGGTCTCAGTATCGTCAAAAAGCATCTCGAACAGATTCGCGGTGTCATCAGTGTCGAGAGCGAAATAGGAAAGGGTTCGACCTTTCGAATCACCTTACCGCGCAATTATGATCATCCTATTTCACAACGAAGCTGGATCAGTCGGTTGCTGCGTCTCCATACATTTCCGTTGGGCGCCAAAACACCATCCTCTAAACCCGCGCTGGAAAGCGTCAGACAAAAAGCCATAGATACTCATCACGCCATGAGTTAAGATCCCACGACTTCAACTCGGTCGACGCGGTCCTCACCGCGCGGCTCCTACTCCCTATGGGAAGCAGCATTCAACCCACTCCGCAGGGGATGCGGCCGTCATCCGCTCTCTTTTTGCCTTCCATCGGCAACGTGATCTTTGTCTCAACCCTGGCAGTTTTGGTGTTCCGCATCGGTAATGGCCTGCTTTTTGACGGTGACACGGGTTATCACATACGCGTCGGGCAAGAGATCTTAAAATCGTGGCGCGTTCCGGTTCACGACGTTTTTTCCTTCCATTCCCCACCGCTGAAATGGACCGCTCACGAATGGCTGTCCGAAGTGATTCTGGCACTCCTTTACGACTTGTGGGGCCTCACCGGTGTGGTGATTTTTTCCGCGCTTTTGCTCGCCGCCACACATTGGCTTCTCTACTCCATTTTGGCCACGTATTCCACGAACACCGTTGGCGTCATGCTTGTAACTGTTTTGGCGATCGCCACCTCAGCGACTCATTGGCTCGCCCGTCCCCATGTGTTCTCTCTGATGCTCACAACGATTTGTTACCACAAGCTCAATCAGTTTCAGTATGAAGGTCGCGCCACGCTGCGATTTTTGCCATGGCTGATGCTTTTCTGGGTCAATCTTCATGGCGGGTATTTTTTAGGCTTGGTCCTGATCGGCGTCTACCTGGGCGGGAATCTGCTGTGGTCGACCTTCACTCTGCCGCAAGATTCGATGCGTCACAAAACCAAGGCGAAAAAGCTGTTCGTTTGCTTAATCGTTTCGGTCGCAACCTGCGGCATCAATCCCATTGGGTTCGAAATCCTGCTTTTTCCGCTCAGGCTAAGCTCGGACCCGTTCATTATGGAGAGCGTGCTTGAGTTTATGTCGCCAAATTTTCACGAGGCCTCACCCTTCAAATACATGTTACTAGCTATCGTCGCGGCAGTAGCGTTTTCACGACATCGTTGCAACCCCATAGAGGGCGGGCTCTTATTGCTACTCATCTACATGGCGCTTTATTCGGCAAGATACGTTTCGCTCTTTGCAATTATTCTCGCTCCATTGCTGCTAAAAGGCACCGACTGTGCTCTTGCAGTTTTCCCTGCGCCGCTCCAAAAATTTATCCGCAAGCGAAACGAAAATTTAACGGCGGTCGATAGAAACGTCCGTGGCTATTTCTGGCCGCTCGTCGCTATGTCGCTCGTGATCGGGTTTGGTGTCAGTGGAAATCTCCGCTTCAGTTTCGATGAAAAAAGGTTTCCGGTGGCGGCCGTCAATTTTATGCTACGCGAGCCAATCAGCGGTAAAATGTTTAACCATGACGAATTTGGCGATTACATCATCTTTGCAGCATGGCCACGGTACCGGGTATTCATCGACGGTCGGTCCGATATGTACGGGCCGAAATGGGGCGGTATGTATTTGCAAGTGACAAGCCTCCAGCCCGGTTGGGATGCACTTCTGGCCCAAAATGGGATCACCTGGATTATTTTTGACACGGACGCTCCTCTAAGTTATGCGCTCCATGGCAGATCGGAATGGCATGCGATATATTCTGACCCGGTGGCTACGATTTTCCTGAAGCAAACTGCCGAACACGCTGGCCTGTTGAGGAAATATCAAAGCACGGCATCACCGGCAATCAAATCCAGCCACTAAGCTTGCGCGCGAGATCCTCCAACGCCGACAAACTTGTCCGCTACCATAATGGCTCTGACCAATTTCGCCCACGTCGAGACTGGCTCGGCGCTTACGATACCTTGCAAATCGTCGTAAATCCGACATTCGCCGATCCACCTGAACGGTAATGGCACGGCCATTGCTCAAATCTCTTTTGTTTCTCGAAGCTTCTCCGCGGAAGAGAATTTTTATTACTTCCGTACGTTATTAAAAACTTTAATGAGTCAGGCTTTGACAACCACCCGCACTGAATTCGAGCTGCGTGTCCAACAGGCGATTCAGTCGGCAATGTACAGCACAAGTCAAGTCGCCGTCGTTTTGATTGAATTAGAGGCCTCCCGGAACGATTCGAAAGCATATGGAATCCTCACAGCGCTGCAAAATTCAGCTTTGATTCGACTTAGAAGCGGTTTGCGTGAGACGGATATGGTCGCTCTAATCGATCCGGGCCGGATCGGTGTTCTCCTCCGATCAGTGCAGAGCCCGAAAGATATCAATCTAGTCGTGGCGCGAATGCTAGCTCAACTTCGGGAAATTACGCATTCCGATCAAGCCGGGGCGCTGATCATGCCTCGATTGGGCATCGGCGTCTTTCCCGATCATGGAGAAACTGTCAGCAACGTCATTGAACACGCGCGCAACGATCTTTCCTTGGCCGTGGTCAGCAACCGGAGTCATAACGTCTATACACCTCAGTCTCAGGGCCGCATAACCTCACGCCTCTGGATGAGCGAGTTGCGTCAAGCCATCGTCAAAGACCAACTTTTCCTCACGTTTCAGCCGAAAGTTCGCCTCATGCAGCCCCAGGTGACCGGCGTTGAGGTGTTGATTCGATGGCAGCATCGCGAGCACGGTGTGATTTTACCCGACCAGTTCATCCCATTCGCTGAACGCACCGGCTTGATTATACCCATGACCTTGTGGGTTCTTCAGCAATCGCTGCTGCAATGCCGCACCTGGAGTGAGATGAGCTTGGATGTGAACGTCGCGGTCAACCTGTCGATGTGGAATTTGGAAGCTCAGGAGTTACCGGAGCAGATCGAGGCGCTGTTACGGGACAGTGGGGTCCCCCCTGAAAATCTAGAATTGGAAATCACCGAAACCAGCATCATGAATGATCCTCAGCGCGTCATTCGTACCTTAAATCGAATTCGCGATCTCGGCGTGCAGTTTGCCATCGACGATTTCGGCACCGGCTACTCATCCTTCGCGTACCTAACTAAACTACCGGTGACATGCATTAAAATCGATAAATCGTTTGTTCAAAACATCGAATCCGACCGAGACAGCTCGGTCATCGTCAAATCAATCATTGATCTCGGGCACAACCTCGGCCTCAAAGTAGTCGCCGAGGGAGTAGAATCGGCGCAAACGATGGAACTGCTTCGGGCTTTTCAATGCGACGAAGCGCAGGGTTACTATTTGTGCCGCCCCATTACGGCTGAAATGATGACCAAATTTCTCTTGGATCCGCCCGGAAGAGTTACGGAGCGGCAAAGCAAGACCACGGGAACCTGGCAACCGATGGCCAGTCGAGTCAATTAGAGGAATGGCCGGTAGGCTCGGCTCAATCAATAACCAAACTTGACTTATTCGAAGTTCCCGAACAGAATAGTGGCGTTTTACAGGCGTCGATCAAAGTAAGGAAAGGACACGATGATGAAAAAAAGATTGGCTACAGCTTCGTTAGCAGCAATATTAGCGCTGTCCCTACCGGCCCTCCCCACTGCCGTATTTGCACAGGATACGGGGGAGCAGGCGGACGGTGCTTTTGTCTTGGGCAGCATCCTGTTTTCAATATTGCATGTGCCTATGAAGCTGGTGACTTGCGTAGGCACGCAAGCGACGGCAGCGGTCGCCTACACGTCCACATACGGCGTAGCGGGCCACTATGATGGCGGAACCAACGGTAGAGACATCGGAGAAACCGCCCGTCGGAGCTGTACCGGTGACTGGATCATCACTCCAAGCCAGGTCAAAGCGGACTATGGCCGCTAGTTTCTGACTATCTCAAAACGGGAATGTCATCAGGCAAGCCGGTGGCATTCCCGGACTTCTTACATTTACAAGCTCCAAAAAAACAACCGGCATCGGTCGTCGCACCAGAGATCTCCGGAGATTTAGAACCCCTTTCCGAGCCACGCAAGGCTAATCACCCCCCGTAGGCGCTCATAATTGAACTCGGTAATGCCGTTTCGCGATAGACTCCGTGACATATCCTAAACAAACGTCGCGGCGTACCGCGGCAGGATCGCGCTCCGATGGCTCTCCGTAGCCGCCGCCGCCTGCCGTAAGGAACGTCACGACCTCGCCGGGATGAACCGGTAGGTGGCTGAATTTTCCGGGCAGCACTTCTTCATTACCGTTGCGTCGAATTCGCGTCTCATTCACTGCGCCTTCCCTACCGCCATGCAAACCCCAGGGTGGACACTTTATGCGATCGGTGTTACGGCTCAAAAAACATTTTTCCAGCGGCCGCACTTTGACCTCGACTCCGTTTCCGCCGCGAAATTTTCCCGCGCCGCCGCTGTCACATCGAAAAGCATGACATTCGTAAAGCAAGGGATAATAAAGTTCCTGCAACTCGATAGGCGTGTTCTTCACGTCTCCCTGGCACATCGACACAGCCGATGAAACACCATCCTCAAATGGCCGTCCGCCCCACCCGCCGCCGATGATATTTTGGCAGACGTAACGCCGACCCGTCCTGCCATTCGTTCCAAAAATCGCGTATCCTCCCATGTCCCCTTTATGCGCCGCTGGGACGCGATCAGGCAACGCGGGCGCAAGCGCGCGAAAAATCGTGTCAAGCACCGTGGGCAAAGACAAACTCCAGCCGCCGATTGGTGCCGGGCGGCGGGCGCTTAAAAGCTTCCCAGGAGGCAAAACAACCTTGAGCGCCAGAAACGAGCCTTCATTCACCTCGCCTTCCGGCGAAGTGAGCGCCTTGAATGCCACCCGCGCTGCGGCCATGCCGCCGGAGGATCCACAGTTAATAAAGCCCGGAACCTGATCGCTGACCTCCGAATAATCAATGGTCAGCTCATCGTCCCGTACGATGATCCGGACCTTGATGGGAATGGGTTTGTCGAGGACTCTGCCGTCGTCATCGAGAAACGAGGACGCTTCGTAAGTCCCGTCCGGAATCGCCCGCACGGCCTGGCGCACGAGCCTGTCGGTTTGTTGCCAAGTCGTGGCGACCGCCTCGTGAAAACGCGCGCTTCCGTATTTGCGGCAAATCTCGGCGAGCCGCTCCTCCCCGGTCCGGCAGCAGGCGATCTGCGCGCGCAGGTCACCGAGCGAAGACTCGGGAAAGCGAATGTTCTCCTCGATCAGGCGCAACACCTCCTCATTGGGTTCGCCGCGCTTGTAAATTTTCACGGAGCGAACCTGAAGTCCTTCCTCGTAGACGTCGCGAGTATCGCTCGATCCGAATCCGGTGCTGCGGCCGCCGACATCGATCCAGTGCGCCCGTACTGCGAGAAAGCACAAAAGCCTTCCCTGCCAAAAAAACGGCGTATAGACCGCGATGTTATTCAAGTGCTGTCCGCAGATTTCCGGATGATTGACGAGCAAGACGTCGCCAGGATGGATGTTGTGCTTACCATAAATTTCTATGCCGTCCTGCACGGCCACACCCAAATCAGCGAGAAAGATCGGCAAGGCGCCCTCATTCTGAGACATCGTCCGGCCTTCGTCATCGAGAATGGCAACGCAGTAATCCTGCACCTCGTAAATCATCATGTTATAAGCGGTCTTCCTCAGCACGGTCGACATTTCGTTGGCTGCGGCGCGAAGCCCGCAGCGAATGATTTCTATCGTGATCGGATCCACAGTCATGATTCGAAATCCCAAGAGTGGCTGAATCGCTCGGCTGGCAATGCGCAGCTCTCGCCAAAGCGTTACTTAGTTTCGTCCTTGCCAATGTAAGACTGTCGGTATGTCTGCAAGGTCTTGCCGCGCAGTTCATAAAGAAACTGGATCACCCGTTCGTTGCTCATAAACTTCTCTTGCTCATAGCGATCGTGATGAACGATTTCCGCCAGCGGCCGGCGCACGCCTTCGGCCGGCTGCACGGCGGCATAGCCGACAGGAATAATCAGGTAGAGCATCATCAAGTCGGGCACGCCGAGGACTTTCTTGAACGGCTCCTGAACATGGATCGTCACCCATTGAGTGGCTAACCCGAGAGAAACCGCCGCCAAATGCATGAGTGTACAAGTGTTCGCCAGACCATCCGTGAGATGCGATTGCTCGCGGCCGAACGTGTGCGCCCCTTGCACGGTCCCCCATTGGCGCCGTCCGTCACCGACGACGACGATCAATGCCGGCGCCTCGGACCACCCGGCACCGCGCCGTTGCCGCTCGACCGCTTCGTCAGCGGTCATCTGGTAGGCCGGATGGCGCAGTTCGAAAACTCGCTGTTGTTCCATCCAGTAGATGAAATCGGTATTATCTTCCGCATAGCAACGGAAGAGATCTTTTTTGATTTTCCCATCCCTCACAACGATATACTCCCACGGCTGCGAGTTGGCGCCCGACATCGCCCAACGCCCGGCCTCGAGAATTTTCTCAATATAGCCGTCCGGAATCGGATCGGGCTTCAATTTGCGGACACTCGAGCGCCGCCGAATGATATCGTAAAGGAGATCATAACCGGGAGTTGTGTCTGCGGTCATATCGGTCCTCCAAGCAGGAAAGCCTGTGGATTCTTATAATCCACGACGGCGCCTTGCTTCAATCACGAGCTCGCTCGTTTCGCCAAGTCCCGTTCTGATTTTTCGCTTGCGCGGACGAGGGTCTGAGCCATCTCTCATTGTGCGTCTACCGATCTTCTCGCAGATCGATCATCAAGTGCCCAAAGTCATTCACTTGCAGCCTATCCCCGGGATAAACCAGTATCGTCGCTCCCGCTTCTTCTACAACGGCCGGTCCGTCCAGACTGTCTCCAGCGCTGAAACCGCTGCGAAGATAAATCGGGCATTCCACCGGTTTATGGTCAAAGATGACCGGACGTCGGCCGCGCTCGCCGCGGTCCTCGGCGCGCGCGGGCGACGCTGAAGGCAGTTTGCCGTCGAGTTTGCCAACGGCTGAGAGTCGTAGATTCACGATCATCACCGGCTCTTTAGGCGCCGAATGGCCGTAGTGGTGCTGGTGCAGTTGATCGAAGCGCGCGCGTAGCGCGCTAAAGTCCGTGAGCGCCCGCAAATCTTCGCTCACCGGCACTGGCAGCGTGTATTCCTGGCCGCGATACCGCATGTCCAGAAATCGGCGCAGTACAACCTGCTCCCCGGCGCAACCCTCCTCCCGTAGCGTAACTCGCGCCGGTCGTTCCAGCATCGAAAATGCGTCGGCGATCTCGCCCTCGTTGGTTTCGGCGAGCTCGCGGACAAAAGTCTGCACGTAGTCATGCTTGAGATCGGCCAAGAGCATGCCGAGGGCCGAAAAATGCGCCGGCATCGCTGGCACAATCACCCGCGGCACGCCCAACTCCCTCGCAATCGCCACGGCGTGCAGCGCACCGCCGCCGCCGCTCGGCACCAGTACGCAATCACGCGGGTCATACCCTTTTTCCACCGATACGGCGCGCACCGACAACGACATGTTGAAATTGGCGATGGTCAGAATGCCCAAAGCCGCGTCTTGAAGAGAGAGTCCGAGCGGCTTGGCAATTTTTTCATTAATCACGGCTGCGGCTCGGTCGGGCTGCAAGCGGATGCCGCTGCCGAGAAAATACTTGGGATCGATTCGGCCGGCGATCAGATTTGCATCGGTGACCGTCGGCTCTTCGCCTCCCTGGCCGTAGCACGCAGGGCCCGGAGCGGCGCCGGCGCTCTGTGGCCCTACTTTCAGCCCTCCCGCCGCATCGATCCAGGCGATGCTGCCGCCGCCACTGCCGACCTCGACAATATCAACGACTGGAAGCATCATCGGCAACCCCGTGACGTAGCCGCCCACAAAGTAACTACCGGTCACCTCCGGATGAAAATCTTTGATCAGACTCGATTTTGCCGTCGTGCCGCCCATATCAAAGGAGATGATCTGCCTGTAGCCAAGGGCTTCGCCGAGACGCGCTGCCGCGATGACTCCCGCCACTGGTCCCGACTCCATCATCGTGACAGGCAATTTCTTTGCCGTTTCCGCCGACATGACGCCGCCATTGGATTGCATCACCCGAAAAATGCCCTTGAAACCGGCGCCCACAAGCATGGTTTCCAGCGAAACCAGATAGCGGCGAACCAGTGGCCCCACGTATGAATTTAAAACCGTGGTCGAGGTACGCTCATACTCGCGAAATTCACGCAAGATTTCGTGTGAAAGCGAAACATACGCGGTCGGAAAGAGTTGACGCAAAAGCTCGCCTAAGCGGCGTTCGTGCGCGGCATTGGCATAAGCGTGCAGCAAGCAAACGGCAACGCTTTCCACTCCCGCTTGCTTCAATGCGTCGATGGACACCAGCGCGGCGTCCTCGTCAAGCGGAGTCAATACGTCGCCCGTCGCGTAAAGCCGCTCGTCGACCTCCAAACGAAGGTCCCGCGGCACAAGGGGTACCGGCCGCTTAAAAAACAAGTTGTAGCCCTCTGGCCGATTGCCGCGACCGATTTCGTAAACATCGCGAAATCCCTTCGTCGTGATCAAACCGGTGCGTGCTCCTTTACGCTCGAGCACGGCATTGATCGCGACGGTGGAGCCATGCACGACAAAACTTGCTGCGGCAAGCCGCACCTGCGCCGCTTTCAGGCAATCCTCAACGCCGCGCGCCAGATTATCCGGTGTGGTCAGCGCCTTGCTACGAAAAATTCGGCCATCATCCTCAAGGGCGACCAAATCGGTAAACGTGCCGCCGATATCCACCGCGATTCTCATGGGCCGTCGCGTCTCCTCATCCGTTAGCGCTCATGCCCATGAGCGAGTGCGCTCCCGCCGTCGTCAAGTGAAAGCTGTCGCCGGAAATCACGATGTTGCCCGCGGCCTCAATCACGACGCGTAACGCCAGCGTCATGTTTTCATCGAAGCGCTCGCTGCCGACTAAAAAAGCGCCGACCTGGTGTGCGTCATCTTGGTCGAGAAATGGCGCTTCCCACAAGTTGAGGCCGATGCCATTGGCCAACCCGTACACCGCTGCTGTCGGATAGAACTCGCCCAGTTCGCGCCTGGCCACGTCCTCAATATCGGCGGTGGGGCGATGAGGTTTCAGCTGTTTGACCATTGCCGCTAAAGTTGCCTGCGCGCGACGATAGACGCTTTGAACTTTGCCGCTAGCATCGGCCAGAATATAGGTCCGTCCCGCTTCGGCCCAGTAACGCTCGTGCTGCACGGCCAAGTAAACCGCCCAATGCGATGTCAGTTGCGCCGTCTGCTTGAAGCTCGGCGGATTCAAACGCTGCGTGCCGGCGAGAATGCGAATGTCCTCCGCGCCGAGATTGCGCGCCAAGCGATCGATGTCGGCGATAACCTCAAATTCTTTTCTGCCGCTCTTGATGAACGCCGCCGCGCCCCGGCAAATCTCGTTGAGCAATCGCCCCGCCGCGTTCATTGCGGCGATTTCGCGCGGGCTTTTGTAAAGCCTTGCCGGCTGGAACATCGTATCGACGCTTTCCCAAGTCGCCTGCGGCAGCCCCTGTTTCATTTCGTCGAGCTGCGGCAGGGGAAATCCACGACCGGAATCTACCCAACCCAGGCGAGCGTTCTCGAGCCCTCTATCCTTGAGCAACTTCGCACCGTCAGCGCCAAGCTGTTGGGAGGCGCGTACGTCATCGACCCAGGTGAGCGTTTTGGCAAACGGTACATCGCGGCTGCCGATATTGAGCAGGAGCGTGAGCGCGCCCTCGCGGGGCACCAGCGCCAGCCCGCCGCGAACCTTGGGGAAGTAATTGGTCAGATAACAAATATCGGCAAAGGAATAATTGTCGCCGTAAATGGCCAACGCGTCGAGATCGAGCTGCGCCATTTCACGTCTTGTTCGGTCGAGCCGCGCCTGAAATTCCGCCTTCGGCATCTGCTGGGGGTCCCATGTGGAACAGCCCCGCTTGAGCACTGAGTGACGAGCGAAAATCATCATCCACCTACGCTTCGAGACTATCTGGAAGTTTGCAACCGCTGAAATGACGGGAACATTCGCGCATACGGCTGCAATGGGTTAATCGTTGCCAAAGTTCAGAGCCTAGAATTCATCACGTCTCAATCTTTGATGTAAATATCCCACGAGGATTCCATCAGCGACTCTGCTCTGTCCTGAGTCATGACCATCGTATCACCGAGAGTGAGATAACCGGTTTCAGGCAAATACTGGTTCGGATGAATGATGAAAGTCATGCCCTGTTCCAGTTGAGTGCTGTTTTCATCCTCCAAACTGCCGGGCGCAAAGGAACCGCAACCCAGTCCGTGGCCGCGCACGCGCATAAACGGCGGCCGGCAATAAGATTCGTATCCATTTTCAATGAATGCCCCGTTGATCGCCTTGGCTACGGCGCTCGCCGGCGCGCCCGTCTGTGCGGCTGCGAGACCCAATTCCATCGCTTTGTGGAGAATGGCATATTTCTCACGCAGCACGGGTTTCGGTTCCCCCAACACGACGGTACGGCAAATCTGCACGAATAAACCGCCGACACACGGCGTAATCTCGCCGATGATAATGTCGCCCGGGGCGACCAGCCGGTTGGTTGGTGGATGGAGCGCCTGATTGTGAGGGTTGGCAACCACCATCCCGAAATTATCTTCCGCCCCCAGCGAGCGCATCCGGTATTCGACGATCGCGGCCAGCTCGTATTCCTTCAGTCCAGGCCGTGCCTCATCCTGCAAGGCTTTAACACCGGCGTCCGCGATGGCCGCGGCCCGGCGCATGCGTTCCAATTCGAGCGGGCTCTTGCAGCGCGCCATGTTTTCGATGATTTCTCTGGCGTTCACCGGCCTTTGATGGAGTGACTTGGCGATCGTTTCATGCAAGTCGATGTTGATGGCTTCGCGGCCGGCTAAACCGACGCTGCCCGCAAGGTTCGGCAAACAGGCGTAAAACTCTTTGAATGGCCGAACGTCCGAGACATGCGACTCTTCGCGCGCCCGTGCAATATCCCAGACCGGTGCGAGATAAAGCACCGGTTCCTCCTCGAGCCGCATGAGGAGCATCGTCTCCGGCCCGACGCTGATGAAATCGGTGAGATAGGCGACATAGTTCATGCGCAAAAAGTTGTGCCGCCCCGAATCATACACGAGCAGGTTCTGCAGCCCTTTTTCGCGCATCGATTGGCGTACGCACTGGAGACGCCGCTGAAATTCTTCTCGTTCTTCCATAGCCACCTCTAAGCCTCGACGCGCTTCTAATCGGGTCTTTGCGCCGGCAACAAATCCTCGCCCGCTGCGCAAGAATCGGGTTCAACTCCGACCCGTCTAATTACATATCCCATTTTGCAGTCGCGCACCTCGTAAATCATCATGTTGTCGGGAGTCTTGCGCAGAACGATCGCCATCTGGTCGGCGACATGAATCAAGCCATGGCGCACGACTTCGACGGTGATCGGACTGAGGCCGGCGTCGGTGATCGGCTGTGTTTCTTCTTTCCGTGGCATCGAGCAAAACCTGCGGGAAACCTCACTTGCTCTTTCTTGGAGCAGGAACGTTACCTTCTCAAGGAGCAGCGCCCAATCGGATTGTGGCGCCGTTAAAATGACTCATAGGCCGCGGTGATGTCAAATTTTGATGGCGCTTGGAACTTCCAATCGGAGCATCAAGCCGTTGGATCGAGCGCTGATTCCGCGACCCTAATTTTCGCCCTTCCGACGAGCTGGCCGCCCGCCGTTTCAATGTCCACGCAAACTTCTGCCCCGGGCTCAAGGGCTTGAAAATCGTAGCGAGTCCACAAGCGATATCCCTGTTCGCGCCCGCCGATCACATCGTAAGCAGGCGATGCCCACAAAAGTTCGCCGTTCTTGTACCAGCGGTGCCGCACGCCTTCTTCCATCCCCAAGGGGGCTTTGATGGCCGTTAAAATATAAACCTGTTGGGCGCGTCCCGGATCAAGCTCCCGCCACACGGACCCGAGGCGCATGGATTCCCGATCGAGCCCGCCGCCAAATTCAGCCTTGACGACACGGAGCGGCACCGGCGGAATCACAGCGCGTCCCAACTCGACGATTGTCACGAACAAAGTCGCCGCCGCCAAGCCGCCCGTGAGCCGCAGCCAGTACGCAATCGGCGGCCAGCGATAGAGCGTCACAAACCCAACCGCTGCCAGCACGGCCGCTATTCGGGTGGTCGAAGTGTTACTGATGCTCCACAAAATCGGCAGCATGACATTAATCAACGCGAATAGATTAAAAGCAAAGAAGCTCGCCATCATGCCGCGGCGAACCGATAGATGCCGATCATAGACAACGTCGAGGGTAGAAATCACAGCAGAGACGCCCAGCAGAAGGACAAAAACAATATGGGCGGAAGGTAACGTCGCACTGGCATAGTAGATCGGCAGGACAAAAAACAGCACCTGTTGATAAAAATTTTTGTTGAAATAGTTGATGCACAAGCGCAGCCGGGCGGCCCACTGCGCAGAAAAGCCCGGATGGTCTATGAATCTCGGCAAGCACAAGCTCGAAATCCAGATAAAGGCTATATGGAAAATCGTCACGCGCAGGTAATTGTGATTGCGCGCGCCCAGCCCCATCACCGCAACGCCCAAAAGCAGCGCGTACGCGCTATGGATCCACCAAAGCTTTTCTTGATGCCGACCTAACCAGTCCTTGAGCGCCAAAACGCAGCGCACACCGGGAATTTCTGCCGCGCCAAGAGGATGTTGCATAACGGTGCTTTAACGACAAGAAAGTCGAGCGAAGTGAGGCGATTTACGGTCGGGCGCCGGTTTACCGTTCGTACACTTACTTATGGATAGAGCTCTTTGAGCAGGCCGCTCCTCTCCAAATTGTCGAGAAATCGCAGATCGACAAACTGCTCGGGCTTGGCTGTCTTCGCCGCGGGTACGGTCTTGGCCAGATCCTCCAGCACGTTAATAACGCCGGCCATGTTCACTCCGGGTGTTCGCTCCAAGACTTTAGTCATGTAGAAATCATAGGCCCTTTGCAGCACCGCCGGATCATTGATCTTGGTGTATTTGGCCATCGACTTGTAGGTA
>Ga0073934_10001508_pt1 | contig 55231 bp, 39 predicted proteins | sample LarsenN4metaG_FD_76834 | JGI IMG/M metagenome (GOLD analysis project Ga0073934, IMG submission 76834) | Hot spring sediment bacterial and archeal communities from British Columbia, Canada, to study Microbial Dark Matter (Phase II) - Larsen... ...
GCCGCGTGCTCGACCTCGGCTGCGCCAACGGCGAGCTGCTGGCGCTGCTGATGCGCAGCAAGGGCTGCACGGGCTACGGCATCGAGATCGACGACCGCAACGTGCACGCCGCGGTCGAGCGCGGCGTCAACGTGATCCAGCTCAACCTCGAGGAGGGCCTGGCGCTCTTCGACGACCGCAGCTTCGACGTCGTGCTGCAGCTCGACACCCTGCAGCACCTGCGCAACACCGAGCGCATGCTCGCCGAGACGGCGCGTGTGGGCCGCATCGGCATCGTGAGCTTCCCGAACTTCGCGCACTGGCCCAACCGGCTGTCGATCCTGCGCGGCCGCATGCCGGTGACGCGCACGCTGCCCTACCAGTGGTACGACACGCCGAACATCCGCGTCGGCACCTTCGCCGACTTCGAGGGCCTGGCGCGCAAGAGCGGCCTCGTCGTGACCGACAGCTTCGGCCTGCACGGCGGGCAGGTGGTGCGGCGCTGGCCCAACCTGCTGGCCAGCGTGGCGGTGTTCCGGTTCGAGGGGCGCTAGGCGCGCGCGGCGGGCCGCGCCCGCGCATGCGCTGCGCCGCCTGTGGAATCATCGGTGCATGCCGCAAGACCGCATCATCGACGCCTGGATGCAGTTCCCCAAGCGCAGCTTCCTCGCCGACCCGATGTTCGACGCGCTGCGCCGCTGGCCGACGCGCTGGCGCCGCATGGTCGAGGCGCAGGCCGACGTCGCGCCGCACGAGGCGCTGGCCGAGCTGCAGGGCGAGGGCGCGGTGCACGTGGTGGCGAACGCCTGGTGGGGGCCGCAGGGGCCGATGTTCGGCAACGACGAGCTGGCCGCGATCGTGCGTGCGCATCCCGACCGCGTGACCGGCATCGCCTCGGTGGATCTCTACCGGCCGATGGACGCGGTGCGCGAGCTGCGCCGCGCCGTCAATGTGCTCGGCCTCAAGGGCTTGCGCCTGCTGCCCTGGCTGTGGGGCCTGCCGCCCGACGACCGCCGCTACTACCCGCTGTACGCCGAGTGCTGCGAGCTGGGCATCCCGTTCTGCACGCAGGTCGGCCATGCCGGGCCGATGCGACCCTCGGAGCCGGGGCGGCCCATTCCTTATCTCGACGTGGTGGCGCACGAGTTCCCCGAGCTCGTGATCGTGGGCGGGCATGTCGGCGTGCCGTGGCTGGCCGAGATGCTGTCGCTGGCGATGAAGAACCCCAACGTCCACATCGACACCTCGGCCTACAAGGCGAGCCGCTACCCGGCCGAGCTGGTGGACTACCTGCGCGGCCCGGGGCGGCGCAAGGTGCTGTTCGGCACCAACTTCCCGATGCTCGGGCTGGCGGAGTGCCTGACCGGGCTCGACGCGCTGGCGCTCGACGAGGCCACGCGCGCGGCCTTCCTGCACGGCAACGCGGCGCGCGTCTACGGCATCGCGGCCTGAAGGCGCGCGTCAACCGCATCGCGGCCCGATGTCCGCTCAGGGCCTGGCGAACAGCGGGTGGATGGTGCTCGCCTTGGCGTCGAAGACCTCGTGGCCTTCGTCCACCTGCACCGTCAGGCCGATGTAGCGGCGCTCGAAGAGCGGCGCGAGCTGCGTGCGCGCGGCGGCGGCGAGCGCTTCGCCGACGCGCCGCGTCACCGCCTCGCTGCGCCCGCGCGCCATGCGCAGGTTGAGGTAGAGGAAGGCGTAGTCGCGCGTGCCGTCGGCCACCGCGCTGTGTGCCGCCGGGTAGGCGAGCACGCGCGTGCCGCCGGTGGGGAAGACCGGCGCTCCTGCGTCGTCGCGCTGCGCGAGCATCGTGTCGGCCAGGTGCCGGCACAGCGCCTCCATGTCGGTCTCGGCGTCGAGGTTGCGGGTGTAGAGGATCACGAGGTGCGGCATGGCTTTGCGCTCGTTCAAAGCGGCGTCACGGGGAAGATGGCGTTGACCTGCCCGGTGCCCGAGCTGCCGAAGTACGGCGTGACGATCTCCACCGGCGTGCGGTAGTCGCTCCAGCCGAGCGCACCGAGCAGCATCGCGGTGTCGTGCATGTCGCCTTCGCCGAAACAGGTCTCGGCGTACATCGGCAGCATGGCGATGAAGGTGGGCCAGTCGCCGGCCTGCCACAGCTGCAGCACGCGGTGGTCCACCTGCTCGAGGAACGGGTCCCAGACCTTGTGCATGAACTCCGGCGCGCGGCCGTTGTCGGCGAAGCGGTGCGAGAGCGATCCGCTGGCCAGCAGGGCCACGCGGCCGTCGTAGCGCTGCTCGACGGCACGGCGCAGCGCCAGGCCGAAGCGGCCGCTCTCGGCCAGGTCGTGCCAGTCGCACCAGGCGGCGACGCTGACGACCTTGTAGTGCCCGTCGGCGTTCATGTAGCGCAGCGGCACCAGGGTGCCGTACTGCAGCGCGAGCGTGGTGTCGGCGTGCGCGCGGCTCTTCACGCCCATCGTGTTGGCCATCTCGGCGATCGCCTGGCCGAGCGCCGGGTTGCCGGCGTGGTCGTAAGGCAGGTTCTTGATGAAGTGCGGCAGCTCGTTGCTCGTGTAGGTGCCGGCGAAGCGCGGCGCGCAGTTGAGGTGGTACTCGCTGTTGACCTGCCAATGCACGTCGAGCACCACCAGCGTGTCCACGCCGAGGGCGCGGCAGCGGCGGTCGATCTCGCGGTGGCCCTCGATGGCCGCCGCGCGGCAGCCATGGTGCGGGCCCTCGAACTCCGACAGGTACATCGACGGCACGTGCGTGATCTTGGCGGCCAGCGCGAGCGTGCCCATCTCAGTGCCCGCCGTCCTCGCTGCCCCAGCGCGGGATGGCGTGCGTGCCGAGCGACACGCACACGTTCTTCGGCTCGAGGAAGACCTCGTGGCTCCAGGTGCCGCCCTCGCGCCCGACGCCGCTGGCCTTGGTGCCGCCGAAGGGCTGGCGCAGGTCGCGCACGTTCTGGCTGTTGACGAAGCACATGCCGGCCTCGATGGCCGCCGCCACGCGGTGCGCGCGGCCGAGGTTCTCGCTGAAGACGTAGCTGGCGAGGCCGTACTCCACGTCGTTGGCCAGCGCCACCGCGTGCGCCTCGTCGTCGAACGGGATCAGGCAGGCCACCGGGCCGAAGATCTCGTCCTGCGCGATCTTCATGCGGTTGTCGACGTCGGCGAACACCGTGGGCTGCACGAAGTTGCCGCGCGCCAGCGCCGCGGGCAGCGCCGGCGCGTCCAGGCCGCCGGTGAGCAGCGTGGCGCCCTCCTCGAGGCCGAAGGTGATGTAGCTGCGCACCTTGGCCAGGTGGGCGCGGCTGACCATCGGGCCGATGACCGTGCGCTCGTCCATCGGGTCGCCCACCACCAGCCGGCGCGTGCGCTCGACGAAGTGCTGCGCGAACTCGCCGTACACGCTGCGCTGAACGAGGATGCGGCTGCCCGCGGTGCAGCGCTCGCCGTTGTTGGAGAAGATCATGAACAGCGCCGCGTCGATGGCGCGCTCGGCGTGCGCGTCCTCGAAGATCACGAACGGGCTCTTGCCGCCGAGCTCCATGCTGTACTTCTTGAGCCCGGCGGTCTGCATGATGCGCCGGCCGGTGACGGTGCTGCCGGTGAACGAGACGGCGCGCACGTCGGGGTGGCGCACCAGCGGCTCGCCGACCTCGCGGCCGAAGCCGTGCACGATGTTGAGCACGCCGCTCGGGATGCCGGCCTCGAGCGCCAGCTCGCCCAGGCGGGCCGCGGTGAGCGGCGAGAGCTCGCTCATCTTCAGCACCGCGGTGTTGCCGAAGGCCAGGCAGGGCGCCACCTTCCAGGTCGCGGTCATGAAGGGCACGTTCCACGGGCTCACCAGCGCGCACACGCCCACCGGGTGCCACAAGGTGTAGTTCAGGTGCGTCGGCGTCGGGTAGGTGTGGCCGTCCACCCGCGTGCACATCTCGGCGAAGTAGTGGAAGTTGTCGGCCGCGCGCGGGATCAGCTGGCGGCCGGTCTGCGCGATCGGCTGGCCGGTGTCCTCGGTCTCGGTGCGCGCCAGGTCGGGCACGTAGGCGGTGATCAGGTCGGCGAGCTTGTGCAGCAGCCGCGCGCGCTCGGCCGCCGGCGTGGCGGCCCAGAGCGGGAACGCGGCCTTGGCGGCGGCCACCGCGTCGCGCACCTCGGCCTCGCCGCCGCGCGCCACCTCGGCCAGCACCTCCTGGGTGGCCGGGTTGACGGTCTCGAACTGCTCGCGGCTGTCGACCGCCTTGCCGGCGATCAGGTGGCGGATGTGCATGGGCGGGTGCTCCTCCTAACGTTCGAACTCGTCGTCACCGGCGAGCGTGTTGACGAGGCGCCCGAGGCCCTCGATCTCGCACGCCACCTCGTCGCCGGCGACCACGTTGCTCACGCCCTCGGGCGTGCCGGTGAGGATCACGTCGCCCGGCGCCAGCGTCATGAAGCCGCTGAGGTGTTCGATCAGCGCCGGGATGCGGTGCACCATGCGCGAGGTGTGGCCCTGCTGCACGAGCCGGCCGTTGACGAAGGTGGCGAGGGCCAGCGCGTGCGGGTCCTCCACCTCGTCGGCGCTCGTGAACCAGGGGCCGAGCACGGTGGCGCCGTCGCGGTTCTTGGCGCGCAGGTTGGGGCGCAGCCAGTTCTCGAGGTGGTCGCGCACCGCGTAGTCGTTGGCGATGGTGTAGCCGGCGACGTGGTCCATCGCGCGGGCGGCGGCGATGTGCCTGCCGCCGCGGCCGATGATCACCGCGAGCTCGCACTCGTAGTGCATGAACGTCACCGCGCGCGGCCGGCGCGTGCGGCCGCGGTGGCCGAGCAGGGCGCCCGGGGTCTTGAAGAAGACGAGCGGTTCTTCGGCGGTGGCGGCGCCGGCGCCGGCCGCGCGCGCCGCACCTGGCGAAGTCTCGCGCGACAACTCCTTCGACAACTCCTGCGCATGCTCGGCGTAGTTCAGACCGAGCGCGATCACCGTGCCGACGTCGAACGGTGGCAGCCAGACGACGTCGCCCTCGGCCAGCACGCGCCCGTCGGCGAGCTGCAGGCCGCGCGCATGCGGCACCGCCTCGTGCAGCGCGCCGGCGTAGGCCACGCGTGCGGTCTTCATGCCGCCTCGGCCACGACGTCGAGCTCGATCGCGCCGAGGCCCACGCCTTCGCCGTCGCCCTCTACGCGCACGCGCTGCCCGGCGCGCACCAGGGGCGCGCCGTGCGGCACGCCGAGCAGCAGCACGTCGCCGGGGGCGAGCGTCATGAATTCGGAGACGTCGGCGAGCAACTGCGCGGGTGCGCGCACGAAGCCCGCCGTGCCGGAGCCCTGCGCGAGCCGGCCGTCGACCGACACGCGCAGCTCGAACGCCGGTTCGGCATCGAACTCCGACGAAGCCACCGGCACGCCGATGCGGCAGGAGCCATCGAGCGCCCGTGCGCGGGCGCCCGGCCGGTACAGGCTCTGCACCGGCGCAGCGAGGTCGAGCGCGAGCACGTAGGCGGCGATGTGCCCGTGCGCGCGCTCGGCGCTCACGCGGCAGGCGCTGCGCCCGATCACGATGCCGACGGTGGCGCCCGCTTCGAGCGCCGGCACGCCGCGCGGCAGGACCATCGGCGCGCCGGCCTCGGCCAGCGTGTGGCGCGGCTTGACGTAGAGCACCGGCGACTTCGGCGCGCCCTTGTACGGCGGTGCATCGACCGCCGCGCCGAGCGATGCCAGCGTGCGCGGATCGTTCAACGCCGCGCCGACCACCACGCCCGACAGGCGCCAGGGCGGGACGAGGAGGCGGGGCAGGTGCGGGGTCACCGAAAGTCGGCGGGGCTGGGCGGCCAGCGGCCGGGCCGGACCAATATACCCGCGCGCCACCTGCTCAGGGCGCGTCGCAGCCGCCGCCCAGGGACTCGGGACGTTGCGGCGCGAGCGTCGTGCCCAGGCGCCAGAGCGCGCAGGTGGTCAGCGGCACGCCGATGCGCTCGGGCGGGGCCGGAGTCGGCGTGAGCACAGCCGCCTTGACGACGCGGCGCACTTCGAGGGCGAGCCAGCCGCGCAGCGGCCCGCTGGTGCCGAACAGCCAGTTGAGTGCGCCGTCTTCGGCGTCGGCCGGCAGGCGCGTGAATTCGGGCAGCCAGGCGATCGGGGCCGGCGGGTTCGCGGCCAGCCGATCGAGCTCGGCCGCGCGCGGCGCGGCGAACAGCGAAACGCCCACCTCGGCGGGCCCGGGCAGCGCCGCGGCGAGCGGCGACGTGGAGCCGCCGGCCTCCTCGGCAAGCGGCTGGCGCTGCACCACCAGACAGTGCCGCTCGCCGACCTCATAGCCCTGGACCCGCCGCCCGGGCGGCAGGGGCAGCAGATCGGCCAGCCGGGCGCACACCGAATCGCGCGGCGCCGGCAGCAGCGGCTGAAACTGCCGGGTGTCGGCGCCGGCCGGCATCAGGCTGGCCGAGGGCCACACGAAGCGCCAGGTGCTCTCGCCCACCGACAGGGCGCTGCCGCCGGGCTCGGGCCAGCTGGGTACCGGCACGGCGCGCTGCGCGCCGGCCAGGGCACGCACGCGATCGAAGCTGCCCGGGTCGGGCAGCATGGTCACGCCGCGCCGGCGCAGGAACACCGGCGCCGCGCCGCTGTCCAGGTCCCAGTCCACCTCCTGCACCAGAACCGAGGGACGGCGCAGCGCGCCTTCCAGCAGGCTGTACGCGAAGTGGCGCAGCCCGGCGTCGAACACGACCCGTGCGTCGAGCGCGTCAGGCAGCGCAAGAATGGCCGGCCCCAGGCGGCACTGCCCGTTCGCGTCGATCGCCGCGGCATACAGGACCAGGCTGCGGTCTGCGTCGGGCTGCTGCAAGAACACGGCGCGGCGCGGTCCGGTCGCGACGCCGCCTGCCGGGGGGCGGGCATACACGGTTCCCGTCAGCGTGGCCCCCGGCGGGGCCTGGCACGTCGCGCTCAGGCGCTGCGGTGCCGGCTCGGTCCTGCGCGGAGCCGGCGTCACCGAGCGCCAGACGGCGCTGCCCAGCAGGCTGCGCAGCCGGTTGTTGACGAGGGTCTCGCTCTGCGCGCCCAGCGCGCCCAGCAGCTCGGCCTGCCGCTGCACCGGCGCCACCCAGCCGAAGCGATCGATCACCCAGCGCGAGATGCCCATCGTCGCCGTGCCGCCCGATGCGGTCAGCGCGGTGTTCACGCTCTCGGCCGCGCGCAGCAGGGGCTCGAGCTGGCTCTCGGCGGCCGAGGTGGCTTCATCGCTCGCGGAAGTGCGCGCGGCGTTGGCCAGGTTGGCGCCGTCGAACAGCAGCTCCAGCCTGCGCCAGGTGGGCCCCTGCACGAAGACCGAGAACAGCGCCACCGGCACGACGGCGAAGAAGAGCATGGCGATCGTCGCTGCCGTCAGCGCCTGTTGCACGCGCCTGCGCTGCCGCTGGCGCCGCATCGAGCGCGCGACGAAGTCGTCGAGCTCCGGCAGCGCGTGCTCCAGGCGGGCGGCGTCGCGCTCGACGAGCGGCAGCAGGTGCGCGGCGACGGCGCGCTCGGCGCCGTCGGCCAGCCAGTTGCGCTGCTCTTCGCCGAGCAGGCGGCGCACCTCGCCGGAGCCGAGCAGCCAGTCGTCGTCGCGCCCCTGGTCCAACCAATCCGCGCAGCGCCGCAGCAGGGCGGCGAACTCCTCGAAGCGGCCCGCCTGCCGGTCGACGAGCTCGCGAAAGCGCGTCCAGCCGCGGATGAAGGCCTCGTGCGAGACCTTCAGCGTGGCGCGCGACGGATCCTCGTCGTCCCAGAAGAGGTACTCCACGCTGCCGAGGAAGCCTTCGACCAGCAAGGCGCGCAGGTCGGCGGCCGTGCGGCCTGGCCCGAGCAGCGCGGCCGCCTCGTCCACGGCGAGACGCTGCTGCGCGTACTGGCCGGTGTTCGGGTCGCGCAGCGCCAGCCGGCCGAACAGCGCATCGAGCGCGGCGCGCTGCGGCGGCTCGTGCCACTGGTAGACGCGTTCGGGCCAGCGGTTCAGGCACTCGCGCAGCACGTTGACCGAATCGGGCAGCGGCGACTCGTCGCCGCCGGTGGCGGCGTTGACGGCCCGCACGAGGTCGATCTCGGTGATCTGGCTCGGCACCGCGGCGTCGAGCTCCTCGCGCTCGAGCGCCGCCTGCCACACGCGCGCCAGCAGGTGCTGCAGCAGCGGCAGGTGGTCAGGGTCGTGCGAGATGGCGCGCGTGTCGCGCAGCACGCGCTCGACCACCGCGGGGTCGAAGCGCACCTCGCGCGGCAGGCGGCGCGTGGTGTCCAGCCGCTGGGCCAGCCGCAGGAAGCGCTGGGCCGGGGCCGTGATGGCCTCGCGCAGCTCGCCGTCGTCGAGCCGGCGCACGAGGTAGGACGACTTGTTGATCGCGTCCGGCAGCTCGAGGTAGGCCGCGCACTGGTTGAGGTACTCGCTGCGCATCGTCAGCACGACGTAGCAGCGAGGGTGCGGGTTGAAGAAGTGGTCGAGCACGCGCTCCACCAGAAGGCCGACGTCGGCCAGGCCGCGGTTGGTGGGGTGGAACACCTCCTCGAACTGGTCGAGCACGAACAGCACGCGCGCCTCGGTCGGCTCGGGCCCCGTGGGCAGGTCGAGTTCCGCGCCGTAGGCGTCGAGCAGGCGCGCGAAGCCGGCCTCCTGGCGGAAGACCTCGGCGATCTCGGTCACGCGGCGGGCGTCGGCCTCGGCGCTGCCGCGGCTCTTCAGCTGCGCCGCGAAGCGCTGCGCCAGCCGCGTGATCGGGCTGCTGCGGGGCGCGGCGAGGGCACCGTTGCCGGCGCCGGCGTTGGTGCCGGGCGTGAACGTCATCGGCAGCCACAGATCGCCGGCGCCCGGGATGCCGTAGCTGCGCAGTTCGGGCATCACGCCGGCGATGACGAGCGAGGACTTCCCCGAGCCCGAGCCGCCCAGCACGGCCACGAACTGGGTGTTGGCGAGCCGCTCCACGATCTCGCGCACCTGGCGCTCGCGGCCGAACAGCAGCGCGGCCTCGAAATCGATGTACGGACGCAGCCCCGGGTAGGGCTGGCGCGGCAGGCGCAGGCGTGCGTCCATCGACTTCAGGCAGGCCGCCCGGGCGCACCGGGCGCAGCGCCACCAGGCGCTTCATCGTCGGCGCGCCGCAACGCGTGCTCCAGGACACCGCGCAGGAAGCGGTCGAGCTCGCCGCTCTCGTCGTCGACCACACCGACGTCGCCTTGATCGTCGAGCCGGTAGCGCAGCACCTCCCAGCCCCACGCCGGCACGGGTTCGGCGGAGAACTGCGGCGGCATCAGGTAGAGAACCATACCGGGGGCTGCGTCGAGCCCGCTCGACATCTTGTTCTCCACCTTGTCGATCTGCGCGACCAGCGCCTCGCTGCTCTTCTTGCCCCACAGCAGCACCACGCCGTCGGCGTCGTCGAGGCTGGGGTGGGCATCGATCTGGTCGATCGGCAGGCCGCGGCAGCGCAGGCGCGGCGCGGCGACGTTCATCCGGGTGGCCAGGGCTTCCCAGCGCCTCGTCAGGTCCGCACCGATGACCTCCCACAGATTCCGCTCGTGGCGGTTGGACTCGATGTACAGGCGCGCGTCGCGGCGCGTGTCCGGCGACTGCTGCCGCGGCTGCTGCGGCCGGATCGCCTGCTTGAGCTTGCCCGCCAGGTCGGAGCGCAGGCCCTCGAAGCGGGCGCGGAACGCGGGCGACACGATCTCGGGGCTGATGAAGATGTCGAGCGGCCGGTCGCGTTGCTCGGCGTCGAAGAACGGCAGCCACGGCGGCAACTCGCCCCCGAACAGGTGCCGCCAGCGCTCCATGCCCTCCAGCCGCCGCATCGCCGGCTCGGACAGGGCCACGATGTACAGCCGTTCGCGCATCGCGGCCTCGCCGAACAGGGCGCGGAACTGCTCGACCTCCTTGAAGCACCACTCCGACAACACGTAGTTGTCGTGAACGACGACGATGAGTGCGAAGGAGCGGGCGAGGCGCTCGCGCAGTTGCTCGGCGAGCACGCCGGCCACCGGGCCGTTGTCGCCGGACAGGTGCAACGGCGGCAGCCGCACGCCGCGCAGCATGGCCGCCAGGCCGCGCTCGAGCTCGCGGCGGAACAAGCCTACCCAGCCGTAGTAGGCCTGGTCGTCGGCATGCGCGTAGCTGATGTAGGCGGTGTACTCGCTGTCGTTGGCGGCGGGGAGTGGCGCCGGGCGCACGGTGGGCGCCGGCGTCGGCGTCGGCGGCCGACGGGACGGGCCCACCGCGGCCCGAGCGGCCAGCATGTGGCGAATGCGTTCGGCGACGCCCCTGCCTGCGCTTGCGGAAAGCCGCGCCGCGGCGTAGTCCTTCTGCAGGGCCACATTGCGGTGCTGCGGGTAACCCGGGAAGGGGTTCCGGGTCTCGTCCAGCAGCACCATCAGCATCTGGCGTCCATCGACGCCGGTCTGCGGTCCGCGCGTCGAGGTGAACTGCACCAGGTCGGCGAACACCTCCGCCGACTGCTGCGCAGGCTTGGACCACAGGAACACCAGCAGCGAACTCGACTCCAGGGCCCGCGTCTTGCGCGCGCCGCCGTCGGCGTCGGGCTGCGCGAGGTCGGCGAAGTACACCGCCAGGTCGCGCAGCTCCGCGGCGATCTGCAGGGCCCATCCGCGGTCGTCCGCCGCTGCGGCGATGTAGACGTCACACGGTTCGGGGTCGGGCCGGGGCGATGCAGACGGGATGGGAGAGCCGCCGGGCCGCGCACCGGACGCGGCTGCGCCGGGCGCTGCGGTGGGCGCCGTGGTGGGCGCCGTGGAAGGCTTTGCCGGGGGCGGCACCGGGCGCAACCTGCGCAGCACCTCGGTCGCCGCCGGCAACTGCACGGCCCCGAAGCGTGGCGCCTCGTCGCCCAGCCGGCGCAGCAGCGCGGCCGCCTCGTCGCCGGCGCCCGCCTGCATGGCCTGCACGCCGGCGGCGTAGGCCAGCAGCTTCTGATGACGCACCAGCGGCATGGCCAGCGAACTCGCCAGCGTGCCCACGCGAAGCCGCGCCGCGGCCTGGCCCGGCTCGGTGGCAGATTGCAGTGCCTGCGCCAGCTGTTCGGCGGCGGCCTCGGGGTCGGCGAAGGCGAGCGCGTTCCAGCGTTCCACCTCGATCCAGCTGCGGTGCATCGCGTCGGCGGCGCCACGGTCGCCGGCGCGCTCGCGTTCGAGGTAGTCGAGCAGGAAGCCGGCCACCTGCTGCGAGCGCGGCGGCTGCTCGCCCGGGTGGCTGGCATCGAGTTCGGCCAGCAGCTGGGTGCGGGCGTGCGGATCGAAGCGGAAGTAGCCGTGGCCGAGGTCGCTGCAGAAATCGGCGAACAGCACGTCGGCCTCGGCGACCGGATTGGCGCGCCCGTCGTCGACGAAGTTCAGGCGCAGCAGGTGCAGCAGGTCGGCATGCAGGACCTGCGGCAGCGCGGCGTGCAACGCCAGGCGCAGCGGCAGCGCGCCGGCGCGCTCGGCGAAGCCGCGCAGCGCATCGTAGGCCTGCAGCGGCGACAGGCCTTCGGCGTCGAGGTCGTCGTCCATCGGCTCGATCCGGGCGCGCGCGGCGGATCAGCGCCGCACCGGGCCTTGCAGGCCGCGCAGGTGGTCCACCGCCTGCGTCAGCCCGTCTTCGGACAGCTCGAACATCGCGCCGCCCGGGCGCAGCGCCGCGGCGGCCGGGCCCCAGCGCGCGGCCGGCAGCGGGTTGATCCAGGCCAGCGCGCGGCAGCGGCGGCGCACGTCGGCGACGAGGTCGCGCGTGCCGGCCAGACGCGCGCGGTTGCCGCGGCCGCGCGCGCAGCCGGCGTCGCCGATCACGAGCAGCAGGTCTTCGTCGCCCAGACCCTGCAGCAGGTCTGCGCAGTCGCGGCGGCCCTCCAGGCGCGGCGTGCCGTACAGGCCATCGCGTGGATCGTTGTCGAAGAACAGCAGCGTGGTGGAGGCCAGGCGGCTCTGGCGCAGCGACTCGGCGAGCGGCTCGTGCAGGCCGCGCCAGGGCAGCATGCTCGGACTGGCATCGGCCAGCACCGTCAGGCGCGTGCGATTGCGCCGCGCCGGCACCAGCACCGGCTCGAGCATCCAGCCGTTGCGGCACTGCGCGGCCACGCTGGCCTCCACGTCCAGCTCGACGGGCGGGCCTTCGCGCTGCACGCGGCGCAGGCGGCGCCAGGCGATCACGAGGCCACGTTCGGCCAGCGGCAGGCGCGGCTCGAACACGTGCGGCCGGGCGGCGCGACGCGGCGCGCGTACGCTCGGCAGGCCGATGCCGGCCTCGCCGGACGCCGCGAACTCGGCCCGTGGCGCGTCGGCGCCCACGGCGGAGGGGGCTGCCTCGCCACCGGCCGCGTCGTCGCCGCTCGTGCCGCGCGGCAGCGCCAGCGGCAGGCCGGCGTCGCGCAGGGTCTGCTCGCGCTCGGCGGCGCCGGTGAGCATGGCCACCTCGTCGTCGTCGGGCGGCAGGAAGCGACGGAACACCTCGTCCAGGCGAACGAGGTCTTCGTCGCCGCGCGCCCACAGGTGGCGCAGCAGCGCGTGCAGGTCCTGCCGCCGCCCCACGCCGTGGCCGGCGCGCAGCGCGCGCAGCGCGTCGCCGTAGTCGCGCGCGGACAGCGGGAAGCCCGTTCGCACCAGGTGCAGGTACAGGCTCTCCAGCGGGAGCGCGTCGTCGGGGGCGGTCGCAGCCGGCATCGGGATCGCCGGTCTAACGCGCCACCTTGGCGCGCTCGGCGGCCAGCGCGCGGTAGGCGTCCAGGTCGCCCATCGTCTTGAACAGCGTGTGCCAGTAGGGCGGCGTGTAGGCGTCGGCGGCCAGCTGCTCGGGCGTGGCGCCGCGCTTGTGCAGGATGCGCACCCAGTCGATCAGTTCGCTCGTGGTGGGCGGCTTCTGGGTTTGGCCCACCGCGAGGTGGCGCACGTCGAGGAAGGCCTTGACCGCCGCGTTGAGCACGCTGTCCACCAGCTCGGGCAGCGACTCGCGGGTGTTGCGGCGAACGATCTCGCGCAGCTCCTCGGCCGTCTGCGGGAAGCTCACGCGCACGTACAGGCAGCGGCGCAGGAAGGGCTCGGGCAGGCGCTTCTCGCGATTGCTGGTGAGCACCACCACCGGCGGCGTGCGCCGGTCGCCCTGCACCGTGCGGCCGAAGCCCTTCTCGCGCCGGCTCGCCGCCTCCTCGTCGGGCGGCAGGTCGTCGATCTGGAAGCTGAAGGTGTCCAGCACCTCGAGCAGGTCGTTGGGGAAGTCGATGTCGGCCTTGTCGATCTCGTCGATCAGCACCACGCGCCGCTCGCCGCCGTGCAGCACCGCGCCGAGCAGGCCGAGCGAGATGTACGGGTAGACATGGCGCGCGCGCTCGTCCTGGCGCTGCGCGTCCTGCAGGCGCGCCAGCGCGTTGGTGCGCCAGAGCAGGTCCTGCGCCTTGGTGCCGCTCTTGACGCTGATCTTGACCACCTCGCCCAGGCCGAGTTCGGCGGCGATCGAGTAGGCGAGCTGGGTCTTGCCGCAGCCGGGCTCGCCTTCCACGAGCAGCGGACGCCCGAGGTCGATGGCCAGGTTCACGACGTCGGCGTTGGTCTTGCTCGCCAGATAGAAGTCGGTCTTGTCGCCGTGGTAGAGGCGGTCTGGGGACATCAGGGCTCCTCCTGGAACGGGATCGCGCCGGCATCGAGCAGGCGGCGCAGACGCAGGACCACGTTGTGCGGCACCGGGTCGCTCTCGCCTTCGTCGTTGAGCAGCTGCGCGATGAGCTCGCGCCGGCGCTGCGGGTCCTTGGCGACCTTCACCTCGTTGAACCAGTGCTCGAGGTGCTCGGGCTTGATCGGACCCAGGCGTGGCAGCGGCCACAGCAGCGCACCGTCGGCCGGCTCGTCGGCGTCCTCCGCGGTGTCGCGGGCCAGGGCCGCCCAGGCGCCGGCGTCGCTGGCGCGCGTGCTGAGGATCACCAGCAGCCGGTGCGGCCCGGGTTGCAGCGCGGCCAGCGCGGACAGGCGGGCGAAGAACGGACGCCAGAACTGCGCGTGGAAGGCGACCACGCCGCCCGGGAAGTTGCCCACGCCGTCGATCAGCAGCCCGAGCGAGCGCTGCGCCAGCTGGCCGTGGCAGCGCTCGGCCACGCCCTCGGGCGTGTCGCTGCCCGGCGGCAGGCGCAGCGAGCGCGCGATCCAGGCACACAACGCGGTCAGCCCGGCCGCCATGGTGGGGAGCTGGTTCTTGCGCTCGAGCGGGCGGAAGTCGGCCAGGTGGTCCTTGTGCTTCTCGCTGAACAGGTGGTCGACGAAGATGCCGTGGCCGGCGTTCTTGTCGCCGTGCACCAGCACCGCCAGCGCCGGGTGGCTGCCGGCGTTGAGCGCGGCGACGGCACGCAGCATCGAGGCCACTTGCGCGCTGCGGCCGAGCGCGCCGAGCTCGGCGTCGCCGATGCGCTCGACGGCAGGCCGGGGCGCCGGCGCCGCACCCGACGCCTGTGCCATGCCGATGAGCAGGCCCTCGCGGATCTGGATGAAGGCCTTCTGGGCCCAGTCGCGCAGTTCACGCACCGAGCCGAAGCTGTTGACCTTGTGCCAGACGGTGTCGGTGCCCTTGACCTGCGTATGGAACGCCTCGAGCTTGCTGCGGTGTGCGTCCGGATCGAGACGGCGCTTGGCGACGATGCGCTCGGCCTTCTCCTGGAGCTTGAGGTCCATGGCGCTGCCGAGCTTGGGCATCAGCACCGCCATCTGGCTGACCGGCCGCCCGAGCCAGCGCTCGCAGGCCCACTCGAACTCGAGGTGCGTGATCGATCGACCCTTCGGCTCGCCGGGTGGGATCGAACCGTAGAAGTGGGCGGTGATGAGCAGGTAGCCGTGCGAGTCGAGCAGCTCCCGCCGGCAGTAGGCCTCGGTGGGCTCGTAGCCGCTGCTGCCGCTCACGTCGCTGAGCCAGCAGAACGTCCGGCCCTCGCGCTGCGCGACGTCGAGCACCTCCTTGCGCAGCGGGTCCAGGTCCTCGACGGTGGAACTCAGGAAGACCTTCGAGACGCCGACGGGCACCGACAACGGGGCGGGTGCTGGGTTCGCGGCCGGGTTGGGCATGCGGGCGGGTCGGCGCTCGGGCGGGGAAGGCCAGGGACTATCGATGCCGGCCTGCGGGGTGTCAATCGGGCTTCATGGGGTGGTCGTCGGCACGAAGCAGGATGTGCTTCGCGGCATGGGCTGCCGCCCCACGATCGAAGCGCGCGGCCGCCGGCCTCAGCCCGGCATCACCGGGTGGTCGGCCAGCAACTCGAGCGCCTTGACGAGCGCCGAGTGGTCGAGCTGGTCCATGCCGTGCGCCGCGCAGGCCTGCATCAGCTGCGCCGCGCCGGCCGTCTGCGGCAGGCTCACGCCGAGCGCCTTGGCGCCCTGCAGCGCGAGGTTCAGGTCCTTCTGGTGCAGCGCGATGCGAAAGCCCGGCTGGAAGGTGCGCTTGATCATGCGCTCGCCGTGCACCTCGAGGATGCGGCTCGCGGCGAAGCCGCCCATCAAGGCCTGGCGCACCTTGGCCGGGTCGGCGCCGGCCTTGCTGGCGAAGACCAGCGCCTCGCTCACCGCGGCGATGTTCAGCGCCACGATGATCTGGTTGGCCACCTTGGTGGTCTGGCCGTCGCCCACCGCGCCCACGTGGGTGATGTTCTTGCCCATCAGCGCGAAGAACGGCTTGACGCGCTCGAAGACCGCCTCGCTGCCGCCGACCATGATGGTCAGCGTGGCCGCCTTGGCGCCGACCTCGCCGCCGGAGACCGGCGCGTCGAGGTAGTCGCAGCCGAGCGCCTGGATGCGCGCGGCGAAGTCCTTGGTCGCGATGGGCGAGATGCTGCTCATGTCGACCACCGTCTTGCCGGCCGAGAGCCCGTCGGCCACGCCGTGGTGGCCGAACAGCACCGCCTCCACGTCGGGCGTGTCGGGCACCATCGTGAAGATCACGTCGGCGTGGCGCGCCACCTCCTGCGCGTTGGCGCAGGCCACCGCGCCGGCTTCGAGCAGCGCGCCGGGCACCTTGCTGCGCGTGGCCACGTACAGGTCGTGCCCGCCGGCGCGCAGGTGGCCGGCCATGGGCGTGCCCATGATGCCCAGGCCGACGAATCCGAGCTTCATCGCATGCCCTCCTTGAACCAGCCGAGACCCGCTTCCGTGGTGGTGAGCGGCTTGTACTCGGCACCCACGGTGCCGGTATAGCCGATGCGGTCGAGGTGGGCAAACAGGAACGGCAGGTTGATCTCGCCGGTGCCCGGCTCGTTGCGACCCGGGTTGTCGGCGAACTGCACGTGGCCGATGCGCGCCAGGTGCTTGCTGATCGTGGCCGCCAGCTCGCCCTCGTAGCGCTGCGCGTGGTAGATGTCGTACTGCACGAAGGCGTTGTCGGCGCCGACCTCGTCGAGCACCGAGATCGCCTTGGCCGTGCCGTTGAGCCAGAAGCCGGGCACGTCGAAGTTGTTGATCGGCTCGACCAGCAGCTTGAGCCCGGCCCTCTTCAGCTCGGCCGCGGCGAAGCGCAGGTTGGCCACGAAGGTGGCGCGCACGGTGGCGTCGTCCACGCCGGCCGGCGCCTTGCCCGACAGGCAGTTGAGCTGCGGCACGCCGAGCATGGTGGCGTACTCGATGGCCTTGGTCACGCCGGCGCGGAACTCGTCCACGCGTGCAGGCTGGCAGGCGATGCCGCGGTCGCCGCCGGCCCAGTCGCCGGCCGGCAGGTTGTGCAGCACCATCTTCAGGTCGTTGGCGACCAGGCGCTCGCGGATCGCGGCGGCCGGGGCCTCGTACGGGAACTGCATCTCCACGAGCTTGAAGCCGGCGCGCGCGGCGCGCTCGAAGCGCTCGAGCAGCGGCGCCTCGGTGAAGAGCATCGAGAGGTTGGCGGCGAATCGCGGCATGGGGGGCCTCGTTCTCTCAGTCCAGGTTGGCGGCCACCGCCGTGGGCACGTCGGCACGGCTGGCCGCGAGGTCCTCGAATTCAACCACGTTGTCGATCTCGGTGCCCATCGCGATGTTGGTCACGCGCTCGAGCATGACCTCGATCACCACCGGCACCTGGAACTCGGCCATCCAGGCCTCGGCCTGGCGCACCGCGGGCGCGAACTCGCCCGGCTCGTGAACGCGGATCGCCTTGCAGCCCAGGCCCTCGACCACCTTGACGTGGTCGACGCCGTAGGCCGCGGCCGGCTCGCCGGAGGGCGTGTTGATGTTGTCGAAGCCGAGCTGCACGCAGTAGTCCATCGAGAAGCCGCGCTGGCTCTGGCGGATCAGCCCGAGGTAGCTGTTGTTGACCACCAGGTGGATGTAGGGCAGCTTGAACTGCGCGCCCACCGCCAGCTCCTCGAGCATGAACTGGAAGTCGTAGTCGCCCGAGAGGGCCACGATGCGCCGCTGCGGGTCGGCCGCGCGCACGCCGAGCGCGGCCGGCACGGTCCAGCCCAGCGGCCCGGCCTGGCCGCAGTTGATCCACTGGCGCGGCGCGTAGACGTGCAGGAACTGCGCCGCCGCGATCTGGGAGAGGCCGATCGTCGTCACGTAGGTCGTGTCGCGATCGTCGAAGGCGCGGTTCAGGCACTGGTACACGCGCTGTGGCTTCATCGGCACGCTGTCGAAGTTGGTCTTGCGCAGGTAGGCGATGTCCTGCTTGCGCGCCAGGCACTCGCCGGCCCAGGCCGAGCGGTCGCGCAGCCGGCCGGCCGCCTTCCACTCGCGCGCCACCTCCACGAACATTGCCAGCGCCGCCTTGGCGTCGCTGACGATGCCGTAGTCGGGCGCGAACACGCGGCCGATCTGCGTGGGCTCGATGTCCACGTGGATGAACTTGCGGCCCTTGCAGTAGACCTCGGGGCTGCCGGTGTGCCGGTTGGCCCAGCGGTTGCCGATGCCGAGCACGAAGTCGCTGGCCAGGAAGCTGGCGTTGCCGTAGCGGTGGCTGGTCTGCAGGCCCACCATGCCGGCCATCAGCGGGTGGTCGTCGGGGATCGTGCCCCAGCCCATCAGCGTGGGGATGACGGGGATGCCGGCGATCTCGGCGAACTGCACGAGCAGATCGCTCGCGTCGGCGTTGATGATGCCGCCGCCGGCCACGATGAGCGGGCGCTCCGCGGCGTCGAGCATCTGCAGCGCCTTCTCGATCTGCTTGCGCGAGGCAGCGGGCTTGTACACCGGCAGCGGCTCGTAGGTGTCGATGTCGAACTCGATCTCGGCCATCTGCACGTCGAACGGCAGGTCGATCAGCACCGGCCCCGGCCGCCCCGAGCGCATCAGGTGGAAGGCCTGCTGGAAGGCGCGCGGCACCTGCGCCGGCTCGAGCACGGTGGTGGCCCACTTGGTCACCGGCTTGGCGATCGAGGCGATGTCCACCGCCTGGAAGTCCTCCTTGTGCAGCCTTGCGCGCGGCGCCTGGCCGGTGATGCACAGGATGGGCGTGGAGTCGGCGCCGGCCGAGTAGAGGCCGGTGATCATGTCGGTGCCGGCCGGGCCGCTGGTGCCGATGCACACGCCGATGTTGCCGGCCTTGGCCCGCGTGTAGCCCTCGGCCATGTGCGAGGCGCCCTCGACGTGGCGCGCCAGCACGTGGGCGATGGTCTGGCGTTCGCGCAGCGCCGCGTACAGCGGGTTGATCGCCGCGCCCGGCACGCCGAAGGCCTGGCTCACGCCTTCCTTCTCCATCACCAGCACCGCGGCCATCGCGGCCTTCATCTTCGCCATGCAAGTCTCCTTGGCTGTGATTGCTTTGTTCGATCGCGATGCTCGGGGCGGCGGCGCCGGCGCGGAAGCGCAGCCGCGGGATATCAGCTATTCCACGGTGGAATGGCCGGGCGCAGCATCGCGCCATGGACCGCGTCTTCGGCCTCTCGCTCTTCATCCGCGTCGTCGAGACCGGCAGCTTCAGCAAGGCCAGCGCCGACCTCGGCATCACCCAGCCCACCGCCACCAAGCACGTGGCGGCGCTCGAGCGGCGCCTGGGTGCGCGGCTCTTCCACCGCAGCACGCGCGGCGTCACGCCCACCGAGGTGGGCGAGGCCTACTACGAGCGCTGCCGCGCCCTCGTGCGCGAGCTCGAGGAGGCCGACAACCTCGCCGCGCTGCTGCAGAGCCGCCTGCAGGGCCGCCTGCGCATCAACAGCTCGGTGGCCTTCGGCCGGCGCGTGCTCACGCCGCTGGTGCTGCGCTTCATGCGCGAGCACCCCGGCGTGCAGATCGACCTCGGTTTCGACGACCGCTACGTCAACCTGGTGGAGCAGGGCATCGACGTGGCCGTGCGCATGGGGCGGCTGGCGGACTCGCAGCTCGGCGCGCGTTACCTCGGCCTCAACCCCTGGGTGCTGGCGGCCGCGCCGGCCTACCTGGCGCGCGCCGGCGTGCCGCACGCGCCGGCCGAGCTGGCGCGCCACGCGGCGCTGATCTACAGCACCGTGCAGGGCGACGACCGCTGGCACTTCACCGGCGCCGGCGGGCGCACGGTGAGCGTGGACGTGCAGGGCCCGCTGCGCAGCAACAACCTCTCGGCGCTGCTCGCCGCCACGCTGGCCGGCATGGGGCTGGCGATCCTGCCGCGCTACGTGGCGCAGACCTCGCTCGACCAGGGCACGCTCGCGCCGCTGCTCGAGCGCTGGACGCTGCCGGCGCAGGAGATGCACGCCGTGTTCCCGTCGCCGCGGCTCGTGCCGGCCAAGGTGAGCGGCTTCGTCGACTGGCTCAAGGGGCGCTTCGCCGACGAGTGGTGGCGGCAGTCGCAGTTCGCCTAGAGCGCGTCGCCGGGCGCGCGGCCCTTCGATCTGCCTCGAGCTGCCTCGATCCCCCTCAATCCAGGGGACCCGCGAGGCCGCCGCCCCGGCCTCCTATAACGAGGCCATAACGCCCGCTTTGTGACCATGGCCCCGTCATGCAACCGGAGGCTCCATGCGCACACCGAACCCACTCTCCACCCTCGCCGCGGCCGCCCTGCTGGCCCTGGCCGCCAGCGGCACGCAGGCCGCGCTGCTGACCGCCAGCTTCAGCGGCAACGTCACCACCGTGACCGGCGGTTCCGGGCAGGCGTTGGCCGACCACCCGGCCGGCACCGCGGTGTCCTGGTCGTTCACCTTCGACGACGCGTTCAAGAGCGTCCGCCCGTCGAGCGGCAATGTCTTCGGCGCCGCCAGCCAGACGGTCAGCGGCAGCGTCAGCATCGGCGGCGACAGCTACGTGCTGAGCGACGCGCAGCTCTTCAGCTACTCCTACGACCCCGGCGCCGACGAAGTGCTCTGGTACCAGTTCCAGGTGCAGGGCAGCGGGCCGGCCACCGCCAGCGGCGGCGACTTCTGGGGCCTGTGGGCGCAACTCAGCCCGACGATGGACCTGTTGTCGGGCCTGGTCGGCTTCGCCTACGGCTTCCCGGGCGGCACCGCGTACAGCTACCTCGACGCCACCGGCACCTACACCCTGCGCCCGGCGGGCGGCGGCGGCGGCACGGTGCCGCTGCCGGCCACGGCCTGGCTGGTGCTGCCGGCGCTGGCCTGGCTGGTGCGCCGGCAACAGCGGGGCGGCTGATCAGGCCGAGGGTGTCGCGGCGGGCGGCGCACCACGCGCCAGCCGCCACACCATCAGCGCGAGCACGGCCACGCCGGCCACCAGCACGCCCCACAGCAGCCAGGGCCTGAGGGCGGCGCGCTGTTCGGCGCGGCGCGCCCGCTCGGCGGCTTCGCTCACTTCGGCGAAGTCGCCGAGCGTGGCGCGGCCGAAGCGCTCGCGCTCGCGTTCGAGGTCAGGCACCAGGGTGGCCAGCGGCAGCGCGCCCGGCTCGGCCTCGCGCGCGCCGACGAGCAGCGCGTACGGCGCCTCGCCCTGCGCCGCGAACACCAGGCTGGCGAGCGGCGCGTGCACCACGAGGCGCAGCCCGTCGGCCGGCACGCTGCCGGCGCGCACGTCGGGCACCAGTCGCAGGTAACGCGCGGTCGCGTACAGCGCCAGCGGCGGCGGTAGCTGCACCTCGCCCTGCGGCCCTTCGAGGCGGTAGAAGACGGTGCCGGCCACGTCGGACCAGCGTGCGTCGCTGCGCTCGCGCACCTGCACGCGCACCGGCAGCACGCGGTTGCCGCTGCTCCAGCGCGCTTCGAGCCTGACGATCGGCACCAGCGCGCCGAGGTCGAAGTGCAGCGCGCGCTTCGCCTCCTCGCCGCCATGCGTACTTGCGGGCTCGGGGCCGGCCTCCAGCGTGATCTCGCGCGGCGGATCGACGCTCGTGCTGCGTTGCACCGGCGTCGCGGCGCGCGCGCCGCTGACCTGCGGATGCGGCGCCGGCGCCACCCACACGAGGCGCACGAAGCGCTCCACGTTCGCTGGCAGCGGCACGTCGGGCTGCACGAGCGCGCCGCCGCTCGACGCGAGCGCCAGCAGCTGGCCGCCGCCCGCGCTTCGCCACTGGCGCAGGTCGGCGCTCTGCTCCAGCGTGTACGCCGCGCTGAACTCGGCCGGGCCGCTCCAGGCGAGCTGCAGCTTCGCTGGGGCCGCTTCGCCCTTCTTCCGCTCGCCCAGGTCCACGAGCCAGCCGGGCGATCGCGCGGTGTCGGCCGGCTTGCCGCCGCGCGTGCGCAGCGTGACGCGGCCGTCCGGGTCGACCTTGAGGTCCACCGGCGCGGCCCACGTGCCGCCTGCGGGGCGCGGCGGCAGCGGGTACAGGCGCGCGTCGTGCCAGCGCTCGCTCGTCGTCACCTCGTCGGCACGCGGCTCGAGCAGCGCGAAGGGCACGCGACGGTCGCGGGCGTCCACCACGCGCAGGTCGGCGAGCGGCCCCTTCAGGCTGCGCGCGTAGGCCTCGATCGGCAGCGGCAGGCGCACCAGCGCCGCGGGCTGCTCGATGACGATGGGCGCGCGGTGGCGCAGCAGCGCCGTGTCGTCCGCGGTTCCCGCCGCACCGGCCGAGCTGACCGTACCCGCCGCGCCCGCCGCACTCGCCGCACCCACGGCCACGAGCAACAGCAGCGACCGCCCCGCGTTCTCAAGCCTTGGCATGCGAAGCCTCCTTCGAAGGCAGCGGCGCCACGTAGCCGATGACGAGCATGAGCACGCCCGCGCCGATGAACGACACGATGCGCGTGACGGTGCCGGTGGCCGAAAGATCGACGAGCAGCAGCTTGAGCACGACCGCGCCGAGCAGCGCCGCGCCCACCATCCACGGCGCGCGCAGCCCGCGCCGGGCCGACCACCACATCAGCGGCAGCGCGGTGGCCGTCCACAGCAGCGTGAGGCCGGTCTGCACGGCCAGCGAGCGGCTCCAGGCGTGCAGATGGAAGGGCACGTCGGCCAGGTGGTGGAAGGCGCGCACCAGCATCGCGTTGAGCCAGGCGAAGCCGCAGGCGCCGATCAGCGCGGCGGGCAGCCACGGCCCGGCGGATGAACGCGCGAGCAGCGAACGGCCGGGCTCGCTCGTGAACCAGCGCCAGGCCGCGAACAGCGCGAGCGCCACGCCCAGGTCGAGCGGGTTGATCACCGGCACGTAGGGCAGCGGCCGTGCCGCGCCGTTGCTCGCCGTGTTGGCCAGCAGCGTCCACAGCAGCAGGCCGGCGGCGAGCACGAGGCTGGCGCTGCGCTGGTAGGCCGCGGGCTCGTCGGCCACCGGCCAGCGCGCGGCGAGCGACGGCCGCGGCAGCACGAGCAGCAGCAAGGCCGGCACCGCGAGCCAGCCGAGCCAGGGCCAGGCCGACCCGGCGTCGCCCCAGCCCTCGACAAGACCGCGCCCCGCCGCCATGCCGAGCGTGGCGAGCACCAGGGCGCCGACGGCGTGCATGGCATGCCGGCCCGTCGCGGGCCACGAGGGCGCCGCCCAGCGCAGCGCGATCAGGTGCACCACCAGCGCAAGCGGCCAGGCCCAGGCGCCGCCGTGCACGAAGGGGTGCACCTCGAGCGCCGCGCTCGCCCAGGCCGCGAGCAGCAGCGCCGGCGCGTAGCCGAGCAGCGGCAGCGCCACGTTCGGCCAGGCCAGGCGGCGCGCGAGCAGCGTGTGCAGCAGCGCGATCAACGCGCCGCCGGTGACGAGCGCCGCGAGCTGCCAGGGTCCGTCGACGAGCGCATCGACGTGCAGCGCCAGCGTGCCGAGCGAAGCGAGAACAGCCCAGCCGATCAGCAGCGGCTCGGCCCAGCGCTCGGCCCAGCGTTCGGCGGTCGCGAGTCCACCTCCACCGGCCGCGGCCGCCGGCGGCGCGTGGCGGAACACGAAGAGCGCGGCCAGCAGCGAACCCGCCGTGAGCATGAGCCCGCTCATCAGCGTGGCGTTCAGCCATTGCGTGAGCGGCGCGCCCCAGTTCACCGCATTCAGCAGCAGACCACCCGCGACAAGGATCAGCGCGTAGCCGAAGGCGCGCGCCAGCCAGCGGTGCTGGCGCCAGCCCAGCCACACCAGCCCCGCGCCCTCCAGCGCCCAGGCACCCGCGGTGCTGCGCGCGTCGAGCGCGAACGGGATCACGAGCGTGAGGAATACCGTGCCAACCGCGAGGCTGCCCTCGAACGCGAGCGCCAGACGCGGCCGCGTGCGCAGCAGGGCCGCCAGCGCGACGTAGAACGCCGCCAGCACCAGCGCCGACAGCGCCACGCCGTAGCGCGTGTCGTGCACCAGGCCGTACTGCAGGCCGAAGGCGATGACCGGCAGGCCGAACAGCAGGCTGCCGTTGACCCAGCGGTCGCTCCGGTGCGGGGCTGCATCGGCCTCGGCAGCGAGGCGCCGCGCCGGCAGCAGCAGCACGATGACGAACACGACGAAGAAGGCGACGAGGAAGAGCTGCGCCGACAGGTAATGCTCGTCGGTGTACTTGAACAGCCCCCACAGCGCCGCCACGCCGAAGCTGAAAACGAAGCCGACGAGGTTGAGCGCGCGCCAGGTGCGGAACCAGGCCACCGCCGCGATGCCCAGGTCGAGCAGCAGGTAGTAGCTGAAGAGGCCGATGTGGCTGCCGCCGCCGGTGGACAGCAGCAGCGGCGTGGCAAAGCCGCCGAGCGCACCGATGACGGCGAGCGCCGGCGCGTTCTGCAGCACCGCCAGCGCCGCGGCGAGCGCGGCCACCAGCGCCATCAGCGCGAAGACCGGCCCCGATCCGAGCAGGCCGTAGAACTTGAAGGCCGAGAACAGCGTGAGGTAGAGCACCGCGATCGCGCCGCCCTGCAGCACCTGCGCGTAGCCGGCGCGCCGCTCGCGCAGCCGCCAGCCCAGCCCGAGCAGCACGATGGCCACCGCGCCGATGCCCGCCAGGCGCAGCTCCACCGGCAGCTGCACGTGCTCGCTCGCGTACTTCGCGAGGAAGGCCAGGCCGATGAAGAGGATGCCGACGCCGGCCTTGACGACGGTGTTGCCGCCGAAGAGCCAGCTGCGCGCGGCGCCGATCGCCTTGTCGAGCACGCCGGGTCGGGGCGGCGAGGTCGGGGGCGGCAAGGTCGAGGGCGCAAGCTCGGCCGCGGCCGCGGGTGCGGCGCGTGGCGCGGTGGCCGCGGATTCGGCCGCCTGCAATTCGGTGCGCGCGGCGATCGTTGCGCGATCGTCATCCTGCGCCAGGGGCGTGCCCGCCGCTTCCGCCGTGCGGGCCAGCGACTGCGGCGTCGGTGCGGACTGCAGCGCCTGCCGCAAGGCATCGATCTCGCGCTGCTGCCTGAGGCTGCGCCCGACCAGCCAGCCCATCACCGCGCCGAGCAGCGCGCCCGCTTCCTCGCCCGCCAGCGCGCCGGCGAGCGCGCCGACGACGATCAGGATGATCTGCATGGATTCGCCCGGTCCCTCCGGCTGGCTCGAATGGCGGGCGACTCTAGCAGCGGGCTGCGCGCGGCGGAGCGGCGCGCCGGAAGTATCGCGCCACGTGGCTTGCGGTAGCGCCAGGCCGGCCTCGGGCGGCCCACCGCGCAGGCGACGGCGCGCGCACCACCGATTCCCGACCCATTCCCGACGCTCTCGCAACGACTTCGCGCGCGGCGGTCCCTACGCTCCTTACCCATGCCGCGATGTGCCTGTCCCGCCCCGGGGCAGGCCACCCCGGCGGCCAAGGAGCCGACGATGATCCCCTCGACCGCACCCTTCCTCACTGCCGCCTGCGCCGCTCGCCCGGGCGGCTTCGAGCTGCGTTTCGAGGCCCTCTTCCAACCGGGCCGCGCGCTCGCCTTCCCCTGCGACCCCACCGGCCATGTCGACCTCGACGGCCTGAGCGAGCGCGCCCGCTGCAACTACTTCTACGCCCGCGCCGTGATCGGCCGCGAGTTCGCCCACCCCACCGTGGTGGGCACGCCCGACGCAAGCGCCGCGCGCCACTGAGCCCCACCACCATGGACGAACTCAAGGCCATGCGCACCTTCGCGCAGGTCGTCGACAACGGCAGCTTCGTCGGCGCATCGCGCGCGCTCGACGTGGCACCCGCCGCGGTGACGCGCATCGTGGCCGACCTCGAGCAGCACCTGGGCGCGCGCCTGCTGACGCGCACCACCCGCCGTACGGCGCTCACCCAGGTCGGCGAGCGTTACCTCGGCCGCGTGCGCCGCATCCTGCACGAGGTGGACGAGGCCACGGCCCTCGTGCGCCAGGAACAGACGGCGCCCGAAGGCGCGGTGCGCGTGCTCGCGCCGCCGGCCTTCGCGGCGCACCAGCTGGCGCGCCGGCTGCCGCGCTTCCACGCACTGCACCCTCGCATCACGGTGGACGTCACGGCCAGCGGGCCGGTGGAAGCGCCGGGCGCGGAACACGACATCAGCATCGTCGTCAAGCAGCCGGCGCTGCAAGGCGAGTTCATCGCGCGGCGCCTGGCGCGCTCCGAGGTCATTGCCTGCGCGGCACCGGCCTATCTCGAGCGCCATGGCCGCCCGGTCCACCCGGCCGAGCTGAGCGAACACCAGCTGCTGCTGCCGCCGCTGCAGAAGGGCCTGACTTTCGTGCGTGCCGGCAGCGACGACGACGCCCTCGGCGCCGACCTCGACGCCGCCGGCCACGACGCCGAACGCATCACCGTGGCACCGGCGCGTCCGCTGCTGCACAGCACCAGCCCCGACCTGCACCACGCCGGCGCGCTGGCCGGCATCGGCATCGCCGGCCTGCCTTCGTTTGCCGCCGACGAAGCGCTGCGCGCCAGGAGCCTGGAGCATGTGTTGCCCGGCTGGCGGCTGGCCGATCTGTCCATCTGGGCCTGCATGCCCAGCCGCCGGCATGTGCCGGCGAGCACGCGCGCGCTGATGGACTTCCTGGTGGCCGAGTTCGGCGGCCGGGACCGCGACCCCTGGATCCCTCACCCCGGCGGCACGGCAGCGACCCACCCCTGCCACTGACCGCGCTGCCATCGATCGACAGCCCCCACCTTCGAAAGGTTCAATCCATGCAGACGTCTCCAACTCGACAGTTCGCGATCAAGCGCCGCTCCTTGTTCGCGCTGATGTCGTTGCCGGCCCTCACGATCGCCACGCTCGCTGTGGGCTGCGCCAGCAAGCCCGAGGTGCGCACCGACCGCGACCCCGGCGCCGACCTGCAGGCCTACAAGACCTTTGCCATCCAGGATGCGCACGCCACGCCGGCCCTGGCCGCCGGCCCGGTGCGCCTGGGCGGCCAGGGCCCGCAGGCCGGCTACACCACCCTGCACGAAGCCCGCCTCGCGCAGGCCACGCGCCAGCAGCTCGAGAAGCAAGGCTTCACGCCGGTGAGCCACGACCCCGACCTGCGCGTGCACCTGACGATGAAGGTGGCCAAGCAGCAGGAGCTGCACAGCACGCCGGGCGCCCGCTTTGGCGGCTACCGCGGTTTCGCGGGCGGCTGGGGCGGCGCGCAGATCGACTCGGTCGAGGTGCGCAAGGGCATCCTCGTCATCGATCTCGTCGACGCCAGGCGCAATGCGCTCGTCTGGCGCGGCGTGGCCGAAGGCGCGATCGACGACGCCGATGCCAACGAGCCGGGGCCGGCGATCGAGCGTGCGGTGGCCGAGGTGTTCGCCGGCTTCAAGCGCTGAGCCAGGTCCAACCCGGAGAATCACCATGCCCCCCTTCCTCCCGTCGTCCCGCCGCGCCCCGCGCGCGCTGGTCATCACGATCAGCATCACCCTCGCCCTCATGACCTTCGCAGTCGCCACCGCGCCGGCGTGGGCGCAGCCCCTCGTCTACCCCGCGAAGGGCCAGAGTGCCCAGCAGCAGGACCGTGACCGCTACGAGTGTCACGACTGGGCGCGCGGGCAGTCCGGCTTCGACCCGTCGCAGCCGGCGCCCGCCATGGCGACGGCACCCGCCATGCCGACGGCAAGCCCGCCGACGCCAGGAGCCACGGCGGCCGCGAAGCCGGGCGGCTCCTCCGCCGCGGGCATGGCCGCCGGCGCGATGGGCGCGGCGGCGTTGGCCGAGCTGACGCACCACGACGCCGGCCGCGCCGCCGCCGTCGGCGCCCTGGGCGGCGGCCTCGCGCAGCGCATCCGCCAGCAGCAGGCGGCGCAGGCGCCGGGCACGCAGCAACAGATGCAGCAGCAGGCCTTGGCGGTGCAGCAGCAGCAGCAGGCGGCCCGCCAGCAGCGCTCGACCTACGAGCGCGCGATGGCCGCGTGCATGGAGGGCCGCGGCTACACGGTGAAGTGAGCCGCTCGCCGGAGCGACTCGCGCGACGTACGCCGTGGCCGAGGTGTTGGCCCGCCTCAGGCGCCGAGCAAGGTGCGCGCCTCGCGCACGAGGGCGAACCCTTCGCCCGCGTAGGCGGGCAGCAGCGATTGCAGGCGTGCACGTGCCGGCGCCGCCGGCAGCAGCGCCAGGCGCAGGCCGCTGGTCAGTGCGGCCAGCTCGAAGAACGCGGCCTGCTGCTCGTGCGCCACGGCCAGCGCCGCGCCCAGCGCCTGCGCCGCCGCCTCGTGTGCGCCGCGGGCGTGCAGCAGCTCGGCACGCACGCGGTGCAGCGGCGCAAGCGCGTAGCGCTCGGGCCCGGCCGTGGCGAGCGCAAGCCCTTGGTCGGCGCTGGCCAGTGCCTCGTCGTGCCGGCCGGCCGCCAGGCAGGCCTCGGCAAAGTGATAGTGGTAGCCGGTGATGCCGACCAGCAGGCCGAGCGCACGGCAGCTCGCTTCGGCATCGCGCATCAGCGCCAGGCCGGCGTCCACCTCGCCGGCGGCCGCCATCGCGCGCCCGTGCAGCCACGAGAACGTGCCCGGCATCCTGGGCAGATCGTGCTCGTGGATGACCTCGAGCAGCCGGGCCGTGCATTCGCGCGCCTGCGCCAGCTCGCCGGCAAAACTGTGGAGCGCCGCCGACATGTGCAGCGCGATGAGCTGGCTGATGCGATGACGGATGGCGAATGCGCGCTGCACCGCATCGGCGGCAAGCTGGCGCGCCGCGGCCGGCTCGCCCCGCCACCAGTCCACCACCGCCAGATGGGCCCGCGCCTCGACGCCGGGGTCCTGCAGGAACATGCCCGGCGGCAACGCATCGCCGAGCGCCTCGCTGCGCGCCAGCGCTTCGTTCAATTGGCGGCGTGCGGCGGCCAGCTCGCCGCGCATCGACAAGGTGAGCCCCATCGTGCTGGCGCCCACCAGTTGCAGGCTGGCTTCACCGCTGGCCGCCGCGGCGTCCAGCAGCTCCTGCGCCAGGCGCTCGGCCTCGCGCAGCTCGCCACGCCCGAAGCTCACCCACCACAGGCCATGCTGCGCGCGCGCCCGCGCCGGGCTGGCCGGTGCACGCGCACACAAGGCCTTGGTTCGCTCGAAGGCCTGCGCCACTTCGGGCTCCACCAGCACGTGAATGCGGCTGAGCGCCACGCCTTCGAGCACGCGCAGGTCGAGTTCGGCTTCCTGCGCGGCAACGGCGTCGCCGGCCGTGGCGCCTGCTCGTGCGGCGCCTGAAGCGCGTTCGACCAACGCCAGGCCCTGGCGCGCGGCGCGCAGCGCTTCGTGCGCGGCGCTGCGCCCGAGCGATCGCCGCGCCACCCCGATGAACTGCTGCATCGCCGCCAGCGGCATCTCGCCGCGCTCGAAGTGCAGCGCCAGCTCGCCGGCCACCTCGGCGGCCTGCTCGCCGTGCAGCGCGAGCAGCGCCCGGCCCCAGGCGCGATGCCAGCCGATGCGCTCGGCCGCCGGCACGCCGCGGTAGAGCACGTGCTGGTAGAGCGCATGGCGGAAGGCATAACGCGCGGCCACGCGCGCGCCGGGCAGCGTCACCACGCCGGCCGCGCGCAGCCATGGGCCGCGCGCCGCCTCGGCATCGAGCAACTGGCGCAGGGCCTCGGGCTCGGCCTGCATCGCCATCGCCAGCGGCAGATCAACGAACTCGGCGCCGGCCACGCTGGCCGCGGCGAGCGCACGCTGCACCGGCGCGGGCAGCCGCGCCAGGCGCATCTGCAGCACGTCGGCGATGCGTGAAGGCACGGTCAGCGCGGCCGCGTCGGGAAAGTGCCAGCGGGCCGCTGCGGCATCGGCGGCACGCCGCAGCACTTGGCTCGCCGTCAACTCGTCGAGCATGTTGACCACGAAGAGCGGCAGGCCCCCGGTGTGCTGGTGCAGCGCCTGCACGAACGCTTCCGGCACCGGGCCCGCGTCGCCGCCGCGCACCGCGAGTTCGTGGTGCACGAACTCGCCGACCTCGGCCTCGGAGAACGCCTCCAGGTCGATCTCGTCGCACAGGCGCTGCAGACGCAGTTCGTGGCGCAGGTGGGCCAGCGGGTGCTGCTCGGCAATCACCTCCACCGGCCTCAGGCTGGCCAGCACCAGCAGCGCCGCCGGCGTGCGCCGGCGCGCCAGATAGCCGAGCAGGCGCACGGTCGCGTGGTCGCTCCAGTGCAGGTCTTCCAGCACCAGCACGAGCGGGCGGCGCTCGGCGGCGCGGTCGAGCAGCTCGCCCATCTCGCGCAGCATGCGCTCCTGCGTCGCACCGGCCACCTCGCGCTGCAGCTCGCGCCGCTTGTGTTCCTCGAGGTGCCACGGCATCTGCACCAGCCACGAAGGCGCCACGCGTTCGAGCAGGGCCAGCGATTCGCCGTCGGCGCGCAGCAGCAGGTCGATCGCTTCCAGCACCGGCATGTAGGGCTCGCCGGCCCCGTAGTGCTCGACACATTGCCCGCGCGCCAGCGCCGCGCCGGCCGCCGCGGCCCGGGCGCTGAAGGCATCGATGAGCATGGTCTTGCCGATGCCGGCCTCGCCGGCCACCAGCACCAGCTGCCGGCGCCGTGCGAGGGCGGCCTGCAGCGCGCCTTGCAGCCGCGCGAGGGCGGCGTCGCGGCCGACCAGCGGTGCCGCCGCCGCCCAAGGTGCCGGCGTCGCGGTGGCGGGCCCGCCGGCCGCCGCCGCGCCGCCGTCCGCGAGCGGCGCCAACGCCGCCACGAAACGGTAGCCGCGCCGCGACACCGTCTCGATGCAGCGCGGCTGGCGTGCATCGTCGTCGAGGGCGGCGCGCAGGTGGCTGACGATGGTCTTCAGCACCGACTCGCTGACATGCTGGTGGCCCCACACCGCATCGAGCAGCTGGTCCTTGGTGACGAGCTGCCCGGGCCGCCGCGCCAGCTCGCACAGCACCGCGAACTCCTTGGGCTGCAGCTCCGCCGCGCGGCCGGCGCGCTTCAACAAAGCATTGGCCTCGTCGAGGTGGAAGGCGCCGAACTGCGCCCGCACCGCCGGAGTCTTGCTCATGGGTGGCCACTGTAGCCAGCCAGCGCGGATTGCCAAGCGGTGGCCGCACCGGGGGGCCGCTGCGGGCGGCGTCGATCCCGACCGAACGCCGACGCTTTGCCAACGACTTGCGGCGCCGCCTTTTCGACACTGGCGGGGCCATGACGCTGAACCCGCTGCCCACCTACCCGAGCCTTGCGAGCTACGTGCTCAAGCTGCACCGCGACGCCCTGCCCCACGAGGGCCGGCTGCGCGGCCGCATCGAGCACATCGCCAGCGGCGAGGGCTTCGACTTCGCCGATGGCGAGTCGCTGATCGCCGGCCTGGCGCGGCACGCGGCCGCGCTGCGCCAGGCGGCCGAGGCCTCGCCCTGCCACCCCGACCACCCCGAACAAGGCAAGCTGCCATGAACTCCCGCTTGACCCCCGATGGCAGGCGCCCGGCCGGCCTCGCGTGGCCCGCACTGGCTGCACTCACCGTGCTGTCTGGCGCCTGCGCCGGCAAGCCGGCGTGCCATCCACCACGGAGAAGGACCATGAGGAAGTCGCCCATCACCCTCGCCGCCGCCGCGCTGCTGCCATGGGGCACGCTGCTGGGCTGCGGCGACAAGCCGGCACCGGCCGCGCCCGAGGTGCGCCCGGTGCGCAGCACCATCGTGCAGGCCGCCGATGCCACCACCGGCGCCACCTATGCCGGGCAGGTGCTGGCGCGCTACGAGAGCAAGCTCGGCTTCCAGACCTCGGGCCGGGTGGTGGCACGCCTTGTCGAAGTGGGCAGCCGCGTCAAGCGGGGGCAGCCGTTGATGCGACTGGACCCGGCGCAGGAGACGCTGCACCTGAGCGCCGCCGATGCGCAGGTCAGCGGCGCGCAGAGCCGCGTCGACGAACTGCGCATCGACATCGCGCGCACCGAGCAACTGCTGGCGCGCCAGTTCGCCTCGCAGGCCGAGCTGGACCGACAGCGCACCGCGCTCGCCGAGGCGCAATCCCAACTGGACTCGGCGCGCGCCCAGCGCGAGATTCGCTCCAACCAGCGCGGCTACACCGAGCTGCGCGCCGACCGCGACGGCATCGTCACCGCCATTCACGCCGAGGCCGGCCAGGTGGTCTCGCCAGGCCAGACGGTGGTGGTGGTGGCCGCCGACGGCGAACGCGAGGTGCTCATCAGCGTGCCCGAGTCGCGCGTGCACGAGCTGCGCGAAGCCAAGGCCTTGCAGGTCTCGATCTGGGCGCGCCCCGGCCAGCGCTACGGCGGCAGCCTGCGCGAGCTCGCACCCGATGCCGACAGCGTCACGCGCACCTACTCCGCGCGCGTCAGCGTCAAGGACCCCGATGCGGCGCTGATGCTGGGCATGACCGCCTCGGTGCACGCAGCCGATGCCGGGCGCACGCAGGCGATCCAGCTGCCGCTGTCGGCGATCCACAACCGCGACGGTCAGCCGCTCGTGTGGGTGGTGCGCGACCACAAGGTCAGCGCGCGGCCGGTGACGCTGGCCCGTGCCACGCAGGACGGCGTGCTCGTCGCCGGCGGTCTGGTGGACGGCGAGGAGGTCGTCACCGCGGGGGCCCATCTGCTGCACGAAGGGCAGGCGGTCGCGCCCGCTGCGGCGCCGGCCGTCGCGCACGCCGGCGCCGCCGCCGTTCGCGCACCCGCAAAGACCGAAGGGGCCAAGCCATGAAGTCGACGAGCGGAAACCTCAACCTCAGCGAGTGGGCGCTCAAGCACCCGCAGATGGTGCTCTTCCTGCTGCTGCTGCTGTCCTTCGCGGGCCTGTGGTCCTACGGCCGCCTGGGCCAGAAGGAGGACCCGGAGTTCACGGTGAAGGCGATGCTGGTGCAGGCCTACTGGCCCGGCAGCTCGGCGCAGCAGATGGCCGACCAGGTGACCGACCGGCTCGAGAAGAAGCTGCAGGAAGTGGCCGAGATCGATTACACGACGAGCTACGCCAAGCCCGGCGTGACGCAGATCGTGATCACGCTGCGCGAAGCCACGCCGGCCGCCGCCGTGCCGCAGGTGTGGTACCAGGTGCGCAAGAAGCTCGGCGACATCCAGCACGAGCTGCCGCAGGGCCTGCGCGGGCCGTTCTTCAACGACGAGTTCGGCGACACCTTCGGCAACCTGTATGCGATCACCGGCCCGGGCTTCTCGCCCGCGGAACTGCGCGAATTCGCCGAGGCCGCGCGCAACGAGTTCCTGCGCGTGGCCGACGTCAACAAGGTGGACCTGATCGGCGTGCAGGACGAGCGCATCTACATCGAGACCTCCAACGCCAAGCTGGCCTCGCTCGGCCTGGACCCCTCGTTGATCGCCGCGCAACTGGCCGCCACCAACACGGTGGAGTCGGCCGGCACCGTGCTCGCCGGCGGCGAGCAGGTGCGGCTGACGGTGAGCGGCGAGTTCGACTCGGTGGACGCGATCCGCAACATCGGCATCCTCGCGTCCAGCGCGCCGGGTCCGGACGGCGTGCGCCAGTTCCGCCTCGGCGACATCGCCGACGTCAAGCGCGGCTTCGTCGACCCGGCGAGCGCGAAGATGCGCCACCAGGGCGACGAGGCCGTGGGCCTGGCGGTGAGCATGCGCAAGGGCGGCGACGTCATCCGCCTCGGCGCGGAGCTCAACGCCACCGTGGCGCGCGTGCAGTCCAAGCTGCCGCTCGGCGTGACGGTGGCCGCCGTCTCCGACCAGCCGCGCGTCGTGAAGGAATCGGTGCACGAGTTCAAGAAGAGCCTCGGCGAGGCGGTGGTCATCGTGCTCGTGGTCAGCTTCTTCTCGCTCGGGCTGCGCACCGGGCTCGTCGTGGCGCTGTCGATCCCGCTCGTGCTGGCGCTGACCTTCCTCGCGATGTACGTGCTCGGCATCGAGCTGCAGCGCATCTCGCTGGGTGCGTTGATCATCTCGCTGGGCCTGCTGGTCGACGACGCGATCATCGCCGTGGAGATGATGGCGCTCAAGCTCGAGCAGGGCTACGACCGCTTCCGCGCCGCCACGTTCGCCTACACGGCCACGGCGTTCCCGATGCTCACGGGCACCCTCATCACCGCCGCCGGCTTCCTCCCGGTGGGGCTGGCGAAGTCGGGCTCGGGCGAATACGTCTTCTCGCTCTTCCAGGTCGTCGGCATCTCGCTGATGCTGTCGTGGATCGTCGCCGTCATCTTCACGCCCTACCTCGGCTTCAAGCTGCTGAAGGAACAGGCGGGCGCTTCGGTGGTGCATGCGCAGGCCCACGAGGACGCGGTCTACGCGCGCGGCATGTACGCGGGCTTCCGCCGTGTCGTGCAGTGGTGCCTGCTGCGCCGGCGCTGGGTGATCGGCACCACGGTGGCCGCGTTCATCGGCTCTGTCGCGCTCTTCGGCCTCGTGCCGCAGCAGTTCTTCCCGGCCTCCGACCGGCCCGAGCTGATCGTCGACCTGTGGCTGCCGCAGGCCGCCACGCTGGAGGCGAGCGAGAAGGAGGTGATGGCGCTCGAAGCCAGGCTGAAGGCCGACCCGGATGTCGTCGCCGTGACGAGCTACGTCGGCAACGGCAGCCCGCGCTTTTACCTGCCGCTGGACGTGCAGACGCCCAACCTCAACCTCGGCGAGCTGATGGTGATGACCCAGGGCGGCGAAGCGCGCGAACGCGTGCTGGCGAAGATCCAGCACCTCTTCGACACCGACTTCCCCAACGTGCGCGGCCGCGTCAACCGGCTCGAGAACGGCCCGCCGGTGGGCTATCCGCTGCAGTACCGCGTGTTCGGTGCCGACCAGGCCAAGGTGCAGGCCGTGGCCGACCGGGTGGCCGCGGTGATGCGGGCCGACCCGCACGTGCAGCGCGTCAACCAGGACTGGGGCGAACCGCTCAAGCGACTGCGTGTCGATGTCGATCAGGACAAGGCGCGTGCCCTGGGCATCAGCTCGCGCCAGATCAAGGAAGCGCTGCAGGGTTCGCTGTCGGGCACCCGGATCACCCAGTACCGCGAGGGCGACGACAGCCTGGACGTCGTGGCGCGCCTCGTCGAGCCCGAGCGCAGCGACCTGGCCAACCTGAAGGACGCCAGGATCTACCTGCGCGACGGCAAGTTCGTGGCGCTGTCGCAGCTGGCGCAGCTGAGCATCGACAGCGAGCCCAGCGTGCTGTGGCGGCGCAACCGGGTGCCCACGCTCACGGTGCGCGCCGACGTCATCGGCGCGGAGGCGCCCGACATCACGCTGGCGCTGAAGGAGCGCATCGACGCGATCGCGCAGGACCTGCCGCTCGGCTACGGCATCGAGGTCGGCGGCGCGGCCGAATCGAGTGCCAAGGCGCAGGCGTCGATCTTCGCCGTGATGCCGCTGATGTTCACCGTGGTGCTGCTGCTGTTGATGCTGCAGCTGCAGGACATGAAGAAGATGGCGCTGGTGCTGCTGACGGCGCCGCTCGGGCTGATCGGCGTCTCGGTGGTGCTGGCGGTCTTCCGCATCCCCTTCGGCTTCGTCGCGATGCTGGGCGTGATCGCGCTGGCCGGCATGATCATCCGCAACTCGGTGATCCTGGTCGTGCAGATCGACCACGACGTGAAGAGCGGCGCGACGCTGTGGCACGCCATCGTCGAGTCCACCGTGCGGCGCATGCGGCCCATCGTGCTCACGGCGCTGGCGGCGATCCTCGCGATGATCCCGCTCACGCGCTCGGTGTTCTGGGGCCCGATGGCCTGGGCGATCATGGGCGGGCTCGCCGTGGCCACCCTGTTGACGCTGCTGTTCCTGCCCGCGCTCTATGCCAGCTGGTACGGCGTGCGGCGCGAGCCGCAGGCCACCGATCCCGCAGCCGTGTTGCAGCCGCCGCTCGCCGTGGCCTGACGGCAGCACCGAGGAGACTTTCCATGAAGATCAAGCTGCCGGCGGCAACGCCGGTTCTGGCCGCCGCATGGCTGCTGCTCGCCGGCGGCGCCCTCGCCGCCGAGCCCACGTCCCCATCGGCCAGCCTGCACGGCAGCGCGGCGGGCATCGACCTCATCGCCTCGTACCAGCAGGCGCTGCGGTTCGACCCGCGCATGCGCGCCGCCGACGAAGCGCTCGCCGCCGGCCGCGAGAAGGCCGAGCAGGGCCGCGCGCTGCTGCGCCCGCAGGTGGGGTTGTCAGCGAGCCTCACGCGCCTCGACGAACGCAGTTCGTCGAGCCTGCCGGCGGCGCTGGCCGCGCTGGCGCCGAACGAACGATCCGGCCAATCGCACCAGGTGGCGTTGCAGATGACGCAACCCTTGTACAACGCCAAGTCGCGCGCCGAGCGCGAACAGCTCATCCAGCAAAGCGGCCTGGCCGAGGTGCAGCACCGCCAGGCCGCGCAGGACCTCATCCGGCGCGTCGGCGAGACCTACCTCGCCGTGCTGCTGGCCGAGGAGACGCTGCGCGTCGTGCAGGCCGAAAAGGCCGCGGTGCAGATGCAGCGCGATCGCGCTCAGGCGCGCTTCGATGTCGGCCGCGGCCGCATCACCGAAGTGCAGGAAGCGCAGGCGCGCTACGACGGCGTGCTGACGCGCGAGGTCTCCGCGCAGAGCACGCTCGTGCAGCGCCGCGCCCAGTACGCCGAGCTCACCGGCCTGCCGGGCCAGGGTCTGCGCCCGCTGGCGCCTAGCTTCGAACCGGCCGCGCCGGCCCCGGACAGCCTGGAGGCCTGGCAGGACAAGGGGCTGGCGGCGAACAGCCGTGTGCAGCTCAAGCAGGTGGAGCTCGCCATCGCCGAGGCCGAGACCTCGAAGTGGAAACTCCAGTCGCGCCCGACGCTCGGTTCAGGACACCTTCCTCGCGGTGAAGACCGGCGTGGCCCGCATCAATGCCCTGGTGCAGCAGGTGCGCTCGGCCGAGACGGCGCTGCAAGCGACGACGCTGGGCCGCGACGTCGGCACCCGCACCGAGCTCGACGTGCTCGATGCGCAGCAGCGCCTGTTCGCCGCGCAACTCGACCTGGCGCAGGCGCGCACCGACTACCTGCTGGGCCGCCTTCGCCTGGCGGCCGCCGCGGGCGAACTCGAGCTGGGCGACCTGCAGGCGCTGAACGCGTACCTCGACCACTGAGCCCCCGCCGCGCGGCGAGGCGGACCGGCCGACCCGGCCAGGCTGCGCATCCACGCGCTGCCGGCGCCGCGAAACGGCCTGACCCGTTCTTCTTTCGGCTGCACCTCGACAGGGGCTGCAGCCTGGTGGCCGCACGAGCCCCGAAAAAAGAAACCGCCGGCGCGCTGGCGCCGGCGGTCCGCAGGTGGGTGTCGAAGACTTACTTCATGACCACGACGCTGCTGCTCTGCAGCGCGCGCTGGCCGGCCAGGTGGATCAGCTCGAGTTGCTCGGCGGTGGCCGCCGGCACCTCGCCTTCGCCGTAGCGGGTGAGGCCCAGGCGCGTGGCTTCGCGCGTTTCGGCGGCGACCTGAGCACGCGACTTCGACGGCGCGAAGCCCATGCCGGCGATGCGCTGCAGGTCGGCGTCGTTGCGCGCGATGAGGCCGCGCTGCGCGGCTTCGATCGTCTCGGCGGCGACTTCGGCGCGCGTCTTGCCGGACTTGAACTGCGCCATCTCGGGCGCTTCGGTGATGTCGTCGGCGAGGGCGCCGCCGGCGCCGAACAGGGCGATGCCGGCGGTGGCGGCCAACACGAGGGCTTTGCTGAACATGATCAATGACTCCGGATTGCGGGGGCTGCACGGTGCGGGTGGGATGGGTCACCATGGCCTTCGACTTGAATCGCTCGGGCTGCGGCGGCCTCGTTGAATCGCTCCGTGCCGATCGACTCTTCGATGGCGGTGACTCTATGCAGCGGCTGCCGCGCGACCAAGACGCACGGCACGAATGCAGCATTGCGCGCGCCGAAACGATGGCAGCTGCAATGCGACGGGCCTACCGGCCCTCCGTCAACGCGGTGGGTCGCAGCCTGGTGGCCGAAATCTCCGGTTGGGACCTCAGCCTCGCGGCGATCCACGACTGGTACCGCGAGGGCGGCTGAGGGCCGCCGGGTAGCGCAACGCGGCGCGCCGCCTCACGTCAGGCCGTGGGCAGCTTGTAGTCCTTGAACTGCTCGCGCAGCTTGTTCTTCTGCATCTTGCCGGTGGCGCCGAGCGGGATCGCGTCGACGAAGACCACTTCGTCGGGCATCCACCACTTGGCCACCTTGTTCTCGTAGAAGGCGAGGATCTGCTCGCGCGTGACCTCGGCGCCCGGCTTCTTCACCACCACGAGCAGCGGGCGCTCGTCCCACTTCGGGTGCTTCGCCGCGATGCAGGCCGCCATCGCCACCGCCGGGTGTGCCATCGCGATGTTCTCGAGGTCGATCGAGCCGATCCACTCGCCGCCGGACTTGATGACGTCCTTGCTGCGGTCGGTGATCTGCATGTAGCCGTCGGCATCGATGCGCGCCACGTCGCCGGTGGGGAACCAGCCGTCGCGCAGGGGGTCGCCGCCTTCGCCCTTGAAGTAGCGGTCGAGGATCCACGGGCCGCGCACCAGCAGGTCGCCGGTCTGCTCGCTGCCGAACGGGATCTCGTGGCCGTTCTCGTCCACCACCTTCATGTCCACGCCGTAGATCGCGCGGCCCTGCTTGGCCATCACGGCGTAGGCCTCGTCGCTGGCCATGCGCAGGTGCCTGGCCTTGAACGAGCACACCGTGCCGAGCGGGCTCATCTCGGTCATGCCCCAGGCGTGCAGCACGTGCACGCCGTAGTTGTCGCCGAAGGCGCGGATCATCGCCGGCGGGCAGGCCGAGCCGCCGATCACGGTGCGCTTCATCGTCGAGAAGCGCAGCTTGTGGGCCTCCATGTGCGCGAGCAGCCCCTGCCACACCGTGGGCACGCCGGCCGACAGCGTGACGCCTTCGCTCTCGAACAGCTCGTACAGGCTCTTGCCGTCCAGCCCCGCGCCCGGGAACACCAGCTTGGCGCCGACCATGCAGCCCACGTAGGGCAGGCTCCAGGCGTTGACGTGGAACATCGGCACCACCGGCAGGATGGCGTCGGTGGCCGAGCAGTTCAGCGCGTCGGGCATCGCCGCCGCGTAGGCGTGCAGAACGGTGCTGCGGTGGCTGTACAGCACGCCCTTGGGGTTGCCGGTGGTGCCCGAGGTGTAGCACAGCGAGCTGGCGGTGTTCTCGTCGAAGCTCGGCCAGGCGTAGTGGTCGTTCTCGCGCTCGAGCAGGTCCTCGTAGACCAGCAGGTTGGGGATCTTCGCGGCGGCGTCGGCGGGCAGGTGGGCGCGGTCGGTCATCACGACCCAGTGCTTGACGGTCTTCGTGCGCGAAGCCACCGCGGCCACCAGCGGCAGGAAGGTGAGGTCGAAGAACAGCACCTGGTCCTCGGCGTGGTCGGCGATGTAGACGACCTGGTCGGGGTGCAGGCGCGGGTTGAGCGTGTGCAGGATCGCGCCGGAGCCGCTGACCGCGTAGTACAGCTCCATGTGGCGGTAGCCGTTCCAGGCCAGCGTGGCCACGCGGTCGCCGGCGCGCACGCCCAGCGTGCCCAGCGCCTTGGCCATGCGGCGCGAGCGCGCCGCGAGTTCCTTGTAGGTGGTGCGGTGGATGTCGCCCTCGACGCGCCGCGACACGATCTCGCGCTCGCCGTGGTGGCGCTCGGCGTGCACGAGCAGCGAGCTGATCAGGAGCGGCATCGACATCATCTGGCCGTTCATCGGGTCTCCTTCTGGACGTCTGGCGGGGATTCTGTCAGGCAGCCGGCGAAGCCCGCGCGCAGCGCGGCCTCGTCCAGACCGCGCACGATGAAGACGAGCGCCGAGCGCCCGGCTCGCCAGGCGAGGCCCGGCACCGCCAGCGGCGGGTGGAACAGGTGGTGCACGCCGTGCAGCACGAGCGGCGCGTCTTCGCCCGCCACGTGCACGATGCCCTTCAGCCGCAGCAGCCGCTCGCCGTGGCGCGCGCGCACCTCGGCCAGCCAGGCCTGCAGGCGCGGCCAGTCGAGCGGCACCTCGGCCTCGAGCACGAAGCTCGTCACGTCGTCGTGCAGCGACTTCATCGGCCGGCCGGCGAGCAGGCCCACCGCGTCGCGGACCGCGGCGTGCACGGGCCGCGGCACGAGCAGCGGCTCGAGCGCCGTGCCGGCGTGCACGCGCTGCCGCTCGGCCTGCGGGTTGAGCGCGCGCAGCCCGGCCTCGAGCGCCGCGGTGTCGGCATGCAGGTCGGTCTTGGTGAGCAGCAGCCAGTCGGCCAGCGCGACCTGCTTGCGCGCCTCCCACTGGCGCTCGAGCTGGGCCGGCGCGTTGACCGCGTCCACCGTGGTCAGCACGGCGCCCAGGTGCACGAAGCTGGCGAGCAGCGGGTTGGTGTCCACCGCCTGCACCAGCGGTGCCGGGTCGGCGAGGCCGGTGGTCTCGATGACGACGCGCGCAAAAGGCGGCAGGCTGCCCTCGTCGCGCCGCGCCAGCAGCTCGCGCAGCGTGTCCTCGAAGTCGCCGCGCACGGCGCAGCAGATGCAGCCCGAGCGCAGCAGCGCCACCTCGCCTTGCAGGCGCTCGACGAGCAGGTGGTCGAGCGCGACGTCACCGAGCTCGTTGACGATGACCGCGGTGTCGCCGAACGCCGGCTGCCTGAGCAGCCGGTTGAGCAGCGTGGTCTTGCCGCTGCCGAGGAAGCCGGTGAGCACGAACACCGGCGTGCGCGCGCGGGCGTCGGCGGTGGCGAACAGGCTCGGCGGGCTCAAGCGAATTGTGGACAGTGTGCAGGCGGTGCCGCATAGTAGCCGCCCCGACAACCACGAGGAGATGCGCATGAGAGAAGACCCCGCCGTCCGCCCGCAGGACGACGCTGCCGGCGAAGACAGCGAGCGCCGCGACTTCTTCAAAGCCGCCGCGGTCGGCGCCGGCGTCGCCGCGCTGGCGGGCGCGCTGCACGGCAAGTACGGCCTGGCGCCGATCATCTCCGAGGCGCGCGCGCAGGGCGGCCCCAACTGGTGGCCGTCGCGCTGGGGCAAGGACGACGAGGCCGGCGCCTCCAACTGGATCACGCCCGAGAAGGTGCTCGACGCGGTCAAGTGGATCAAGGAAGGCCGCATCTACCGCATCGGCCGCGTCTACGAGGCCGGCATGCCCACCTTCGGCGCGCGCCAGTGGTCGCTGCGCATCCCGGGCGGCCCCACCGGCGGCCCGTTCGGCGAGAACAAGCTCGTCTACAACGACGAGTTCCTGGCCACCGAGATCGGCCAGATCGGCACCCAGTTCGACGGCCTCGGCCACATCGGCATCCAGCTCGGCAAGGATGGCGACAAGAACGAGATGCGCTTCTACAACGGCTTCACGTCGCAGGAGATCAACGGCGCCTACGGCCTGGCCAAGCTCGGCACCGAGAAGGTCAAGCCCTTCTTCACGCGCGGCCACCTGATCGACGTGGCCGTCGGCAAGGCCTGGGACGTGGGCCAGGAAGTGAAGATGGCCGACGTGCGCGCCGCGCTCGAGCGCCAGAAGATGAAGGAGAGCGACATCAAGCCCGGCGACGGCGTGTTCTTCAACACCGGCTGGGGCGCGCTGTGGATGAAGGCCAACGACCGCTTCAACAGCGGCGAGCCCGGCATCGGCATGGAGGTGGCGCGCTGGCTGATCGAGCGCCAGGTCGCGGTGACCGGCGCCGACAACTGGGCCAACGAGGCGGTGCCCAACCCCGACAAGCGCCTCGCGTTCCCGGTGCACGCCGAGCTGATCACCAAGAACGGCATCTTCAACCACGAGAACATGAACTTCGACGAACTGATCAAGGACAAGAAGTACCAGTTCGTCTACATCTTCTCGCCGATGCCGATCAAGGGCGCCACCGGTTCGGCGGGCGGTCCGATCGCGGTGACCTGAGCGCGGCCGGCCGGGTCACGACGCGGCGCGCCGCATCAGCGGCTCACGACGCGGCGCGCCGCATCAGCGGCGCGAGCGCGCGCAGCAGTTCCGCCTCGACCACCGGCTTGGCCAGGAAGCCGTCCATGCCGGCCGCCTCGGCGGCGCGCCGCTCGTGCTCGAGCACCGCGGCGGAGATGGCGAACACGGGCAGCGCCGCACTGCGCGCATCGGCGCGCAGTGCGCGCGTGGCCGCCAGGCCGTCGAGCAGCGGCATGTGCAGGTCCATCAGCACGGCGTGCAGGCGCGGCGGGTCGGCCGCGAGTTCGTCGCGCACCACCTCGAGCGCCTGCTCGCCATGCTCGGCCTCGAGCACCTCGGCGCCCAGGCGTTCGAGCAGGGCGCGCAGGATCAGCAGGTTGACCGGGTTGTCCTCGGCCACCAGCACGCGCAGTCCGGCCAGCGGACCGCCGGGCGCGGGCGCCGGGGCGGCGACCACCGGCGCGTGCTCGGCCGGCAACGGCAGCTCGGCCCAGAAGGTGCTGCCGCTGCCGGGCGTGCTGTCGCAGCCGACCGCGCCGCCCATCTGCGCGGCCAGCTCGCGGCAGATCGACAGGCCGAGTCCGGTGCCGCCGAAGCGCCGCGTGGTCGAGCTGTCGGCCTGCGCGAAGGGGCTGAACAGGCGCTCGCGCAGCGCCGCGTCGATGCCGATGCCGCTGTCCTTCACGGCCAGGTGCACGCGCGCGCCGTCGCGCGCCGCGGCGCTGACCACGATGCCGCCGCGGCTCGTGAACTTCAGCGCGTTGCTCAGGTAGTTGGCGAGGATCTGGCGCACGCGCAGCGGATCGCCGCGCACGCGGCGCGGCACGCCGGCGCCGATCGCCAGCTGCATGCTCAAGCCGCGCTCGCGGCCGAGCGAGGCGAAGGTGTCGAAGGCCGACTCGAGCAGCTCGTGCAGGTCGAAGCCGATCTGCTCGAGCTGCAGCCGGCCGGCCTCGATCTTGGACAGGTCGAGCACGTCGGACACGATGCCCGAGAGCTGGGTCGCCGAGCCGACCAGCAGCTTCAGGTACTCGCTGCGCCGCGCCGGCGGCAGCTCCGGATCCTGCAGCAGCTGCGCCAGGCCGAGCACGCCGTTGAGCGGCGTGCGGATCTCGTGGCTCATGGTCGCCAGAAAGGCGCTCTTGGCGCGGTTGGCCTCCTCGGCCTGGCGCTTGGCCTGCTCGAACTCGGTGACGTCGCGCGCCGTGATCACGGCCACCGGCTGGCCGTTCCACTCGAAGGCGCCGGCCGACATCGCCATCAGCCGGCGCCGCCCGTCGGGCAGCACGATCTCGCTGCGGTGGTCCGACAGCACCTGGTGGCGCGCGATGGCGTCGCGCAGGCGCTGCGACTCGGCCTCGTCCCACAGGCCCAGGTCGACCGCGCGGCGGCCCACCAGCTCGTCGTCGCTCAGGCCGACCAGGCGCGCGAAGCCGGCGTTGACCAGCAGCATGCGGCCGTCGGCGTCGGCCACGCAGATCGCGTCGGGGCTCATCTGCACCATGCGGTCGAGCATGGCGCGCATGCGCGTGCGCTCGCGCTCGGCCAGGCGCTCGGCGGTGATGTTGCGGCTGACGCCCATCCAGTGCGTGAAGCGGCCCTCGGCGTCGAACACCGGCTGGCCGTTGCCGCGCACCACGAGCAGGGTGCCGTCGCTGCAGCGCATGGTGATCTCGCGGTCGCGGTAGGGGCGGTGCTCGCGCAGCTCGCGGCGCAGCAGCTCCCACTGCTCGTCGTGCACGACCTGCGGGCCGCCGGGCTGGCCGAGCCGCATGAACTCGTCGATGCGGCGCCCGGTGGCGCTCTCGAACGACGGCGACAGGTAGGTGACGTTCGCGTCGGCGTCCATCTCCCAGCTCCAGTCGACGCCGATGGCGAGCAGGCTGGTCAGCCGCTCCTGCTCGGCCACCGCCTTGACGATGACGCGGCCGACCAGCCGGTTGAGCAGCCAGGCGGCGAGGAAGCCGGCCGCGCCGAGCAGGACATGCGCGAGCACGCGGTTGTACAGGGGCAGCTCGGCCAGCGCGGCGCGGCCGGCGGTCAGGCCGGCGTGTTCGGCCCAGGCCAGCGCGCCGACGATGAGCGCGTACAGCGCGGTCAAGGCCACGGCCGCGCGCAGGCCCATCAGCATGCCGAGCACCGCCACCACCAGGCAGATGCCGGCCAGCGCCGTGGTGTACAGGCCGAGGCCGATGGCCCAGCCGTGGTAGGCGATGCCCAGCGTGATCGGCAGCACCATCACCAGCACCGCGGTGCGCGGGTGTCCGGCGCGCTGCAGCGCCCAGCCGCCGAATGCCGCGCCAGCGATGACGAGGGCGAGCACGAGGCGGTCGACGGCCAGGCCCGCGGCGCCGCGCAGCAGCATCTCGGCCAGCGCGGCGGCAGTCATGAAGCCGCCGAACGAGGCCGCGAACAGCACCAGCCCGGCGGCGGCGATGGAGGTCAGCTCGCGCTGCACGCGCGGCGCGTCGAAGCGCCGCGCGTGCAGCAACGGCGCCGGTTGTGACGCCGGTTGTGACGCCGGTTGTAGCGCCGGTTGTGGCGCCGGTCGTGGCGACGGATCGGATCTCAACGCTCTGCGACTCCCCTTTGGCGGGCCGGCTCTTCCCCGTACCCCGGCGGGCCGCGCCACGGTGAAGTTTGGCAAAGAACCCGCGCGCCGGGCGGGGACGCGCCGGCCCGCGCCGGACAATCAGCCGCATGCCGATGCCAACAACAGCACGCGGCGCTGGCGCCCGTGCCGGGGTGGCCTGCGCCGTTCTTGCGCTCGGCGCGGCCGCGCCGGTGGCCGCGCAGGTCGCCGCGCAGAACCCGCCGCCGCCCGCCGCCGCGCGCGCGCCGGCGGCAGCCGCGTCGGCACCGGCCGCGGCACCGGCCGCCACGCCGGCCGCCACGACACCTACCACCACGCCGCGCGTGGAAATCACCGGCGGCCGCGACTCCGACACCGAACAGCGCCGCCGCTCCACCGCCGCCAAGATCGTCATCGGCCGCGAGGACATCGACAAGTTCGGCGATGCCACGCTCGGCGAGGTGCTGCGCCGCCTGCCCGGCGTGGTGACGCCCGGTGCACCCGGCCGCGGCGGCCCGCCGCGCATGCGCGGCCTCGGCGGCGGCTACACGCAACTGCTGGTCGACGGGCAGCGCCTGCCGCCGGGCTTCAGCCTGGAGTCGATCTCGCCCGAGCAGGTCGAGCGCATCGAGATCCTGCGCGCGCCCACCGCCGAGACCGGCGCGCGCGCCATCGCCGGCACCATCAACATCATCACGCGCGAGGGCTTCAGGCGCCGCCTCAACGAGCTGCGCCTGGGCAGCGGCTACGAGAACGGGCGCTTCACGCCGGGCCTCAGCTGGACGCGCAACGACAGCATCGACAACTTCGTCTACAACGTCTCGCTGTCGGTGTTCAGGCCCGATCGGCTGTCCAGCGGCGCGAACCGCACCACGATCGAGGACCTCGACAGCGGCGCGCTCGTCAAGGAGGAGTTCGCCACCTCGCTCAGCGAGGAGCGCCGCACCGGCGTGGCGCTGAACACGCGGCTGCAGTGGCGGTTGGGCGACAGCGGCGACGCGCTGGTGCTGACGCCGAGCGTCTTCCACAGCGAAGGCCGCACCGAGCGCGTGTTCACGCTGGCGCAGACCACCGGCACCACGCCGCCGCTCTACGACCGCGCGACCAGCGACACCGACAGCCGCTTCACCAACGCGCGGCTCAACCTCAACTGGCGCCAGCGCCTGGCCGGGCTCGGCGGCGGCCCGCGCCTGGAGCTGAACGGCAACGCCGGCGGCTGGACGAGCGCGAGCGACACGCTGCGCAACGAGTTCGTGGCCGGCGTGCCGTCGCGCCGCAGCGACGACCTGGCGCGCACGCAGGAACGATCGCTCAACCTGACGGCCAAACTGAGCGGCATCGCCGGCGGTGGCGCCGCCGCTGACGCGCCCGGCGCGCCCGGCGCGCCCGGCCGCGAGCACAGCCTGGTCGCCGGCGCCGAGGTCGAGGCGGTGCGGCGCCGCGAGTCGCGCACGCAGAGCGACAACGGCGTGCCGCTGCTCGCCGACCAGGGCGACACCTTCGAGGCCAGCACGCTGCGCACGGCCGCCTACGCGCAGGACGAGTGGAACCTCGACCCGAAGTGGGCGCTGCACGCCGGCCTGCGCTGGGAGGGCATCCACACGCGCGGCGACGCCGGCGACGCCGTCACCGGCGAACGGCCGAGCAACCGCAGCAGCGTGTGGACGCCGCTCGTGCACGTGCTGTGGAAGCCCGACCCGGCCAGGCGCGACCAGCTGCGCCTGTCGCTCACGCGCAGCTACAAGAGCCCGACCACGCAGCAGCTGATCGGCCGCTACTCGGTGTCCAGCCGCGCCCCGATCGGCGTGCCCAACGAGCCGATCAGCCCCGACTCCACCGGCAACCCCGCGCTCGCGCCCGAGCTGGCGCGCGGCGTCGACCTGGCCTTCGAGCGCTACCTCGAGGGCGGCGGCGTGCTCTCGGCCAACCTGTTCCGCCGCGACATCGGCAACCTCATCCGCAACGTGCTGATCCGCGCGCCGGTCAACGGCGTGCCGCGCTACGTGACGCGGCCGGAGAACATCGGCGACGCGGTGACGCAGGGCATCGAACTCGAGGCCAAGTACCGGCTCGACCAGCTGATCGACGCGGCGCCGCGGATCGAGCTGCGCCACAACCTGGCGCTGTACCGCTCGCGCGTCGACGGCATCCCGGGCCCCGACAACCGTCTCGACCAGCAGGCCAAGCTGAGCGCCAACCTCGGCGCCGACTACCGCCTGCGCGGGCTGCCGCTCACCTTGGGCGGCAACGTCAACTGGGTGCCCGGCTACCGCACCCAGCTGGCAGCCGACCGCGCGGTGACGGTCAACGACAAGCGCGTGATCGACGCCTTCGTGCTCTGGACCCTCAACCCGGCGGCCGGGCTGCGCCTGCTCGTGAGCAACCTCGATCCGCGCGACAGCGAGACCGTCAACCAGATCGACTTCCGCCTCGACCCCGCCGGCCCGCCGCTGCGGGAGACCTCGCGCAGCACCGGGCCGAGCGAGGTGAACTGGCAGCTGCGGCTGGAGCTCAAGCTGTAGGGATGCCCCGCTGGTGCCGCGCGGGCGTCGCGGCACACTGCGCGGCATGAAGATCATCCGCTCCCACACCCGCCCGATCACTCGTCATCCGACCCGTCGCCAGGTCCTGCTGGCCGCCGCCGCGCCGGCCCTCGCCCCGACGCTATCGCTCGCCCAGGCCTGGCCGGCCAAGCCGGTGCGCATCGTCGTGCCCTTCGCCGCCGGCGGCACCACCGACATCCTGGCGCGCGCGCTCGCCCCCGAACTGCAGCGCGCCTTCGGCCAGCCCTTCGTCGTCGACAACAAGCCGGGCGCCGGCGGCAACAGCGGCGCCGCCGAGGTGGCCAAGGCGGCGCCCGACGGCTATACGCTGCTCATGGGCACGGTGGGCACGCAGGCCATCAACCCGTCGCTCTACCCGAAGATGCCGTACGACGCGGCCAAGGACTTCGTCCCCGTCACCCTGGTGGCCGGCGTGCCCAACGTGGTGGTGATGAACCCGGCCAGCGCGCAGAAGTACGGCGTCGATTCGATCGCCGCGCTCGTCAAGGCGCTCAAGGCCAACCCGGGGCGGCTGAACATGGCCAGCTCGGGCAACGGCACCTCGATCCACCTGTCGGGCGAGCTGTTCAAGACCATGACCGGCACTTTCATGGTCCACATCCCGTACCGCGGCTCGGGCCCGGCGCTCATCGACTTGATGGGCGGCAACATGGACATCATGTTCGACAACCTGCCCTCGGCGCTGCCGCACATTCGCAGCGGCAAGCTCAAGGCGCTGGCCGTGACGAGCGCGGTGCGCTCGGCCGCGCTGCCCGACCTGCCCACGGTGGCCGAGGCCGGCGGCCCGGCGCTCAAGGGCTTCGAGGCGAGCAGCTGGTTCGGGCTGCTGGCGCCGGCGGGCACGCCGATGGACATCGTCAACCGCGTGCAGGCCGAGTCGGCCAAGGCGCTGGCCACGCCGGCGATGAAGGAGCGCCTGGTCGCGCAGGGCGCCATCCCGAGCGGCAACACGAGCGCCGAGTTCGCCCGCTTCATCGAGGCCGAGACGAGGAAGTGGGCGCAGGTGGTGAAGGCGAGCGGCGCGAAGGTGGACTGACCGCGGTGCTGCGGGCCTGATCCGGCACCCCGCGACTGCGGGGTGGGGCCTCGGAAGTTGCCGGGCATCACGCCGGCATAACGCGCGGGCTGGCATAAATGCGTCGTCGTCGCCAACGCCGCGGAGTCCGTCGCAATGAAGTCCCCCCCGCAACGCCACGCGCTCGCGCTGGCCGCGCTGCTGGCGCTGATGCCCGGCACGCCACCGGTGCACTCCCAGACCCGCACCGGCGTGGACTGGACCGACTGGACCAGCCAGGGCCCGGCCGGCGTCACCGGCTCGCTGCTCATCGGCGGCGGCGAGACGGCCGCCGTCACCTTCAGCGGCCCGCTGTTCAACGCCTTCCTCGACGCGCTGCCCGAGCCCTACTGGGGCCCGTCCACCACCTACACCGGCACGAAGCTGGCCAACCCGCCGCCCAACCGCGACGTCCTCGTCATCGCCGGCGGCGCGGGCCAGATGAAGCTCAGCTTCTCGCAGGCCGTGATCGACCCGGTGCTCGCCATCGCCTCGCTCGGCCTGACCAACGCCAGCCGCAGCGTGAACATCCAGACCGCGATGTTCTTCGACCAGCCCTTCGAGGTGCTGTCCAACGGGCCCAACTACTACGCGGGCGGCCAGTTCACGAACTTCTTCACCATGCCGGGCGACCCGAAGTCGCTGTTCGGCACCGAGTCCAGCGGCGTGATCCGCTTCCGCGGCACCTTCACCGAACTGACCTGGACCTCGCCGGTGCGCGAGGAGAACGAGTTCGGCAACCTCGTGGGCACCTACATGTTCACGCTCGGCTCGGCCGGCTGCAACGAATACGAGCTGGCCCCGCTGACCAAGGACACGACCATCCGCGCCGCCTGCACCGCCTACACGCGCGGTGCCGAGTTCACGCAGCAGCACGTGCTCGACGTGCGCGGCACGCTGCGCGCCGAGACGCGCCACGTCACCGCCGGCACGCTGGCGGTGGCTGCCGGAGGCCGGGCCAGCCTGCAGCAGGGCGGGCATGTCGCGCCGGTGGCGCGCATCAGCGCGAGCGGGCGGCTGGACAACCTGGCCCTGCTCAACGTGGCCGGGCGCGTGGAGACCTTCGCCGGCAGCCAGTGGATCTCGGGCGGGCTGACGGTGGAGCCGCTGGCCGAGGTGTCGGTCGGCGGCCTGGCCTCGTTCAACGGTGCCACGTCGATCAACGGGCTGCTGCAGGTCAAGGACAGCGGCAACCTGAGCGCCTTCAGCCCGCTGCTCGTGGGCGGCAACGGTGCGCGCCTGGAGCTGCAGGGCGCGAACGCGCAGCTCAGCGCGTTCGCGGGCCTCACGGCCAACTCCAACGCGCAGATCGTGGTCGGCGGCCGCCTGACCACGTACAGTGGCCTGAACCTCTCCGGCGTGCAGCTCAACGTGCAGCCGGGCGGGCAGTTCGTTGTCATCGCCCCGGGCAGCGTGCTGGCGACGACGGTCAACGCCGGCACCATGAGCTTCCAGGCCGGCACCGTGGAGTTCACGGCGGGCTCGCTCGTCAACAGCGGCAGCTTCGAGGTCACCGGCAGCGGCCTCGTCGCCCTGCGCCCCGGCATGGTGTTCAACAACGCCGGGCCCGGCCGCATCGAGGTGGCCGGCGGCGGCGGGCTCGGCCTGGCCGGCGCCTCGGTGCTGAACCTCGGGCAGATCGTGGTCGGCGACGGCGGCACGCTCGAGGTGATCGGCTCGCCGCTGCAGAACACGGGCAGCCTGCAGACCGCGCCCGGCGGCCGGTTCCAGGTGACCAGCGGCAGCGTGCTGTCCACCGGCAGCGCCACGCTGGGCGGCGACTTCCTCAACCAGGCCAGCTTCACCAACCAGGGCACGCTGACGATCGCGCCGGGGCGGCTGGACACGAGCGCCGCGAACAACGGTGTTCTCGCCAACCAGGGGACCCTGCGCATCGACGCCCCGTTGCCCGGCGCGACCTTCGTCAACAACGCCACGCTGCGCAACGACGCGCAGCTCGAGATCCAGCCCGGCGCGGTGCTCGAGAACCAGGGCTCGCTGTTCAACAACGGCACCGCCACGGTCAACGGCCGCCTGGCCATCGAGGGCGGTGCGTTCGTGCAGAGCGCGGGTGGGCACCTGGCCGTGAACGGCATCCTCAGCACCGGCGGCGGGCTGAACCTGACCGGCGGCTCGATCGGCGGCAGCGGCGTGATCGACGGTTCGCTCGTGATCGCCGCCGGCGCCAGCGCGCTGCCCGGCAACTCGCCGGGCACGCTCACTGTGCTGGGCGCCGTCACGCTCGAGCCGGGCGCGCGCCTGGAGCTGGAGGTGGGCGCGAGCGGCGCGCACGACCTGCTGCGCGCGGGCTCGTTCGCGGCGCTCGCCGGCAGCACGGTGGCGCTGCGCTTTGCCGGCTCGCTCGCGCCCGACCTGGACCAGACCTTCGACGTGATCGAGGCCGCCGGCGGCGGCGCGGGCTTCGGCGCGGCCACGATCGAAGTCCCGGGCGCCGACCTCCAGCTCGACACCTACCTGCGCGCCGCCGGCCTGGGCGACAAGCTCGGCGTCGCCTTCACGCCGAGCGACGCGCAGCGCATCGACGCCCAGCACTTCGCCGGCGTAGGCATGCAGTGGGTGTACGCCGGTGAGCAGCGGCTCGCCGACAGCGCGCTCGGCAGCTTCTCCGGCAGCCTGTTCGTCGAGGGCACCTTCGGCCTGCGGCGCGACGCCGCGTTCAGCGTCTTCAACGCCACCGTGCTGCCCGGCGGGCGCCTGCTGTCGAGCAGCGAGGCGCTGTCGATCGGCCGCCTGGGCGTGCAGGGTGAGTTCGTCACGCGCGGCGCCACGCGCATCGGCGCGGTGCGGGTCGACGGCGGCGCGCGCTGGCGCAACGGCGGCGACTTCGTGCTCGGCCACGAAGACGAGCCCGAGGCGCGCTTCGTCAACCGCGGCCTCGCGCAGCACACGGGCGGCAGCTGGCGCAACGAGACGTTCGCCGGTGCCGGCGTGCCGGTGATCGACAACCAGGACGGCGCGCGCCTGGAGATCGGCGCGCCGATGAGCGGCGCGGCCAGCGTGCTCAACCAGGGCCAGTTCGTCGTGCTGCGCGGCGCGCGCGTGCAGGACCTGGTCTCGTTCGTGCAGGGCGCCGGTCGCCTGCACGTCGACGGTGAACTCGCCGCAGCGGCGCTGCGCGTGAGCGGCGGCGTCGTCTCGGGCAGCGGCCGCATCGAGGGGCCGGTGACGCTGCGCGTGGAGCAGGACTACGCCGACCCCGGCGCCATCGTGCTGCGGCCGGGGGCCGAATCGGGCAGCGAGGCGGGCGGCGCGCTCGCCTTCACCGACCGGCTCGAAGTAGGCATGGGCACCGCGCTCGAGTTCCTGATCGGCAGCCAGGCGCAGGCGAGCCGCCTCGTGCTGGCGAGCGGCGCGAGCTTCGACCCGGCGAGCGCGATCCGCATCGTGCTGCTCGGCGGTTACGTGCCGAACGCGGAGACCAGTTGGCGGCTGATCGACCTCGGCCCGCAGGCGGTGCTCGAAGGCTTCGAAAGCGTGGCCTTCACCAACACCGCGGTCTTCCTTCGGCAGGCCGGCAGCGCCGACGAGTTCTGGAGCGGCGGCTACTGGAGCTTCGTGGAGGGACCGGGCGGCTGGGACATGACGCTGGTGCCGACCACGCCGGTTCCCGAGCCCGGCGCCTGGGCGCTGATGCTGGCCGGCGCGGGCGTGGTGCTGCTGCTCACGCGGCGGCGCCGGCTGGCGGAGTGGGGCCCCGGCCTTCGAGCAACGCCGCGATCGAGCGCGCCGCGATGAAGCCGCCGGCCACCGCGCTGAGCAGCCCGTTGCCCGAGAGGTAGCCCCAGACCGCGTTGCCCGACACGCCGCGCGCCGCGCCGCCCGCGGCGAACAGGTTCGGGTGCGCGCGGCCGTCGGCGAAGCGCGCGCGGCAGTCGCCGTCGACGTCGAGCCCGCCCTGCGTGTGGAAGAGCGCGCCGGTGACGCGGATCGCGTGGTACGGCGGCACGAGGCGCGTGCCGGCGAGGGTCTGCGCCAGCGTCGAAGGGTCGCAGCCGATCAGCGCAGCGAGCGCCGCCGCGTCGGCCGCGCTGCGCCGAGCGCCGGCGGCCTCGGCGGCCACGAAGTCCGGGAAGCCGCGCGCCAGCGCGAGCAGGCGGTCGTCGAACACGTTCCACGCCGTGCCGCCCGGCTGCGCCAGCACGTGCACCGCGGCCTCGGAGTAGCCGGCGGTCTCGTCGTGGAAGCGCCGGCCCTCGGCGTTGACCTGGAGGCCGCCTGCGCTCTCGAGCTGATCCGGCTCCGCCGGGCTGCTCGAACCCCCTCGGGGGGCGGGCCGGGCCGGCCCGGCCCTGGGGGCACTCATGATCGCCCAGGTGATCAGCGCGCCCTGCGGCACGGCCCACGAGCCGTGACCCTGGTAGCCGCCGAGGTCGGCCAGCGCGAGGCCGAGTGCGCGTGCCCACAAGAGGGCGCTGCCGTCGTTGCCGACATGCCCTGCGAAGACCGCGTCGCGCATCTCGGGCAGCAACTCGCCCACGAGCGCGGCGTTGCCGCCGAAGCCGTTGCAGGCGAGCAGCAGCGCGCGGCAGGCCACGTGTTCGATGGCACCGCCCGGGCGTTCGGCGCCGACGCCGATCACGCGGCCTGCCTCGTCGCACCACAGTTCGACGACACGCGCGCGCGGCAGCAGCAGCGCGCCCGCGGCCTCGGCGGCCCGCGCGAGCGCGCCCACCAGCGCGGCGCCGGTGCGCTCGGCCAGCGTGTGCATGCGCGGCAGCGAGTGACCCGGGTAGAGGAAGCCCTCGAGCAGCTCGAAGACGAGGCCATGGCGCTCGATCAGCGCGAGCGCCGGCCCGATGGCCCGCGTGTACGCCTGCACGAGGTGCGGCGCCGCCGTGCCGTGGGCCTTGGCCTGGATGTCGGCCGCGAAGCGCTCGGGGCTGTCGTCCAGCACGCCGGCGCGCCGTTGCACGGGCGTGCCCGCCGCCGGGATGAAGCCCGACGACAGCCCGGTCGACCCACCCGGCACCGCGTCGCGTTCGAGCAGCAGGCACTCGATGCCGGCCTCGCGCAGCGCGAGCGCCGCGACGAGGCCGCAGGCGCCGGCGCCGACGATCGCCACCGGCACCTCGGTGGCGCCGGGCGGCATTGCCGACGCGCGCTGGACGACCGGGTCCAAGGCCAGGGTGTCAGGCCGTCGGCCGGTGCAGGTAGCGCCCGCGCGGCTTGCCGAGCACCTGCCCGTTCTCGAAGATCTTTGCGCCGCGCAGGAAGGTGGTGTCCACGCGCGCGCTCATCTCCAGGCCCTCGAACGGCGTGTAGCCCTGCGTGGAGGGCGAGTCGGCGGCGCGGATCACCCAGTTGCGGTTCGGGTCGACGAGCGCGATGTCGGCGTCGTACCCCGCCGCGATGTCGCCCTTGCGGTTGAGGCCGTAGCGCTCGGCCGGGTTCCAGCTCGTCAGCCGCGCCATCGCGTTGTACGACAGGCCGCGCCGCGTGCCCTCGGTGATCAGCGCCGGCAGCAGGTACTCGGTGCCGCCGAAGCCGCTCTTGGCGAGCCAGATGTTGCCGAAGTAGCGCGACGCGGCCTTCGGCGTCTTCACCTCGGCGCGGCAGCAGGCATGGTCGCTCACCACCCAGTCGAGCTGGCCGTCGAGCAGGGCCTGCCACAGGAACTCCACGTCCTCGCGCGGGCGGATCGGCGGGTTGACCTTGGCGTAGGCGCCGGCCGGCGAGCCGATGTCGAGCACCAGGTGGCCGATCGTCACCTCGCGCCTGAAGTGAATGTGCGGGAACACCTCGGCCATCTGCAGCGCCGCCTGCACCGCCTTCTTCGAGCTCAGGTGCAGCAGGTTGATGTTGGGCAGCGCCGCCTCGTTGGCGAGGTAGGCCGCGGTGAACACCGCCAGGCCCTCGCTGTGCGGCGGGCGGCTGGCGTGGTAGGCGGCGAGGCCTTGCAGTGACTTGTCCTTCTCCACGCGCTTCGTGTAGGCGGTCATGATCTCCGCCGTCTCGCAGTGCAGCGACAGCGAGATCTGCGAGGCCTTGTGCGCCAGCCGTTCGCGCGCCGCCTGCAGGCCGCGCATCACGAACTCGAAGTGCGCGACGTCGTAGCGCTCGTCCTCGCCGATCATCAGGAAGTCGCGCTGCGCATTGCTCGCGCCGTGCAGGCCGTGCGAGCCGTAGAACATGAAGATCTTGAAGCTGGCCACGCCGTGCTTGTCGATCAGCATCGGCAGCTCGTCGATGTGCGTGCGGTCCATCGGCGCGAGGTGGAAGCCGTAGTCGACGTGGAAGCGCCCCTTGGCGATCTTCAGCACCTCGGGGAAGAACTTGCGATAGGGCCCGCCCTTGTTCAGGTAGTACTGGCCGGTGCGGAAGTAGTTGAGCGACGAGGTCACGCCGCCCATGGCGGCGGCGCGGCTCTCGCTGACCGCGTCTTCCTCGAGCGGCGCGTAGATGCCGCAGTGCATGTGCGCGTCGACCACGCCGGGGAAGGCGAGGCGGCCGCGGCCGTCGTGCACGGCCTTGGCGCGCTGCACGTCGATGCCGGGCGCCACGAGCGCGATGCGCTCGCCGTCGATCGCGATGTCGGCCTCGTGCACGGCGTGGCCCTGCGGGCGCACCACGCGCACGTTCTTGATCAGCAGGTCGAACTCGGGCGTCGCTGCTCGCACGTCGCTCTCCTTGTCTCGTTGCCCGGGCCGGGCCTCACAGCCCGAGGTAGGCCTTCTTCAGCTCGGCGCTCGCCAGCAGCTCGTCGGGCGTGCCCGCGAAGCGGATCGAGCCATTCTCCAGCACGTAGGCGCGGCCGGCGATGGCCAGCGTCTGCCCCACGTTCTGCTCCACCACCAGCAGCGCCAGCCCCTCGCGGTTCAGGCGCTGCACGAGCGCGAACAGCTCCTCCACGAGCAGCGGCGACAGGCCGAGCGAGGGTTCGTCGAGGATCAGGAGGCGCGGTTCGGCCATCAGGCCGCGGCCGATGGCGAGCATCTGCTGCTCGCCGCCGCTCATCGTGCCGGCCTTCTGCGTGCGCCGCTCTGCCAGGCGCGGGAAGACGGTGAACACGCGCTCGAGGTTCGCGCTGCGGCGCTCGCGCGCGCGCGAGTACGAACCGAGCTCGAGGTTCTCCAGCACCGAGAGGTTGGGGAAGATGCGCCGGCCCTCGGGGACCTGGATGAGGCCGGCGCGCACCACGTCGCGGTAGTGCGCGCGGGTGATGTCGGCGCCGTCGAACTCGATGCGCCCGGCCATGTGCGCGACCAGCCCCGACACGCGGTTGTTCAGCGTGCTCTTGCCGGCGCCGTTGCTGCCCAGCAGCGCCACGATCTCGCCGCTGCCGACTTCGAGGTCCACGCCGCGCAGCACCGTCACGCGGCCGTAGCCGGCCACCAGGCCCTGCACCTTGAGCAGCGTGCTCACCGGACGGCCCTTGCTCGAGCGCTCATCGTGCTGCCCGCAGCCGAGCCGCGGTGCCGTGGCCGAGGTAGGCCTCGATCACGCGCGTGTCGTTGGTCACCTCGGCCGGCGTGCCCTCGGCGATGAGCTGGCCCTGCGCCAGCACCCACACGTGCTCGGCGAGGTTCATCACCGCCTGCATCACGTGCTCGATCATCAGCACGGTGACGCCGCCCGAGGCGATGCCGCGCACCACCGGGATCATCTCGCCCACCTCCTGCGGGTTGAGGCCGGCCAGCACCTCGTCCAGGAGGAGCAGCGCCGGCCGGCAGGCCAGGGCGCGGGCCAACTCCAGGAACTTCCGCTCGTGGAGGGTGAGGGCCCGCACGGGGGCGGAGGCCTTCAGCTCCA
>Ga0073934_10001514_pt1 | contig 55151 bp, 3 predicted proteins | sample LarsenN4metaG_FD_76834 | JGI IMG/M metagenome (GOLD analysis project Ga0073934, IMG submission 76834) | Hot spring sediment bacterial and archeal communities from British Columbia, Canada, to study Microbial Dark Matter (Phase II) - Larsen... ...
CTTGGTCTTGATCACCTTATCTGCTGTCGTCATCTCTCCTCGCTTCCTTCCTGCAGCTCATGGCTGCTTGTTGAACTACGAGGACTTTATCATGACTGTCAGATTTAATCGTAGCACTTACACCTTAAGGGACTTAAACACTTCGGAGGTATTTCCAAACCGCCCAATCAGTTCGTTGACCAGCACTCAGATCGGCATCAACCCTAACTTTACAGTCGCCTCCCACTTATGGGACGTTCAGGTTATAAACCCTGGCGCGGTTCCATCTAATCGGTTCCAATTCAATGTAGTATCACCGGATCTGGTTATAGAAGACGTGACTTTCAATCCTGGTAATGTAGTCTCCGGGCGCACTCTCAGCATAGGGTTTCGCGTTAAAAATATCGGTCCGGGTAACGCACCGCCGACACAAGCTCGACTACGTTTAAGTTCCGACAATACCCTGACCGCAAGCGATCTTGCCCTGTCCCCGTTGGATATGAATATTCCCGCTATCGCTTACGGCTCTTCTTATGACTTCAGCGGATCGATAACTGTTCCGAGCACGACGCCACAGGGAAATTACTACATCGGTGTGTTTGCGGACTGGAACAATCAGGGCAACCAGAGCGATGTGACCAACGACGCTGGTCTGTCTTCGACTCCGGTAACTGTGCTCGGAACAGGAATATCACCGCCAACGATTATCGTCCAACCTCAGAGCCAGACCGTGACAGCAGGTAATAGCGTGGTATTCAGTGTTATCGCTGACGGCGCTGCACCCTTTAGTTACGAGTGGAGGCGGGACGGAAAAATAATTAGCGGATCCACGGGAGCTTCTCTAAATCTTACCAATGTCACAACAAACCAAGCGGGCATCTATCTAGTCAAAGTTAGCAACCCGGGAGGTTTGTTAACTAGCGAGCCGGCTTTACTGACTGTTGAGTCAGGTACGCCACTCCCGTCGACGCAACCGGGCCCCGTCGAGATCGCGTGTACCGCAGGTGCTCTTTTGACTGGTGGCTTCACGGTGTGTGAAGGGAATATTGATCCAGGCAAACCGAGCATTGTGATCACTCATGGGTGGCAGGTGACGGGAACCTACAACGGTGAGCCCCCACCTTGGGTCCAAGGCATGGTTGACGAGATTAAAAAGCGCTTGAACAAAGAAGGTAGCCTAGCGGTCAATATACTAACCTATAACTGGAAAGAGGCTTACTCTCCCGTTTTTTCATTCCCTGCCGGTTTCATTGATGGGCATGGAAATAATTTAGCTGCGAAGCTCAGCGATCTCCTTGGGCCCAGCTACTCACAAGAAATTCATTTTATCGGTCATAGCTATGGTTCTCTGGTCAATGCAAAAGCTGTAAACCGTCTTCATGAAATGCGTCCGGAAATACAAATCACTCAGTTCACTATTCTCGACGCACCAATAAGAGCGCTGGCCAATTTAGGCGGTTATCTTACCTGGTTTGGGCAGGCGATCTTTCATGCTCTTCTTCCATCACATCCGGCTGTAGGGTGGGTTGATAATTATTATGGCAGTAACCTCTTTATCGACCCGGCGTTTGGTTGGCCGGTTCTAAACGCGGCTCCGTCCGACGGATTACAAGTCCCAGGAAGTCACGAGGATGTTCACGAACGTTATCGTGAAACCATATGCAAAGGTGCCGACTGCGAAAATACGGTCACAACTTTCGGGTTCAACTATTCGGCCATTTTGTCGAATTTCACTAATCGTCCGGCGCCTCAGAAGTGGACTGCGAATCCTATCTATGCAGCGGCCGGTACGCTTTTAGATAAGACTCCGGATGTGCTGGGCGAAGTCTTGTACAAGGTTGAAGGCGTAGTTAACCAGGTAACAGAAACTGTATCAGGTCAACTTCGTAACCTGATGCAATATATTAAGTCTTCGCCGAGCGCTACCGCAACAAACCTAACGATCCCAGCAAACGCGGAGTTGGTCGCATTCGATTTTCGCTTTTCCAAACCAGGCGGAGGGGATTGGTTGACGGTCTCGTTTAATGACACGCTACTATTTAGCTTTCTTGGCAGCGATTTTGTGGCCGGCGGTTATCAGCACGTTTTAATTCCTGTGGGACATATAGCCGGGGAAACAGGAGTATTGACCGCCAGACTCAACGATAGTGGAACGGAACCGGCCGAAGTATTGGTGAGCAACTTCCAGTTTCTATCTTCCGCTGTAGCTGATCTGTTAGTTACGAACACAAACAATCAGACCACAACGGTACCGGGTGACCCGATTGTCTATACCATTGTGGTGACCAACAACGGTCCGGCTACTGTGACTGGGGCAACGGTTACGGACAATTTTCCAGCGATACTGAGCGCGGTCTCTTGGACCTGCGTCGCGTCCGCAGGCTCAAGCTGCACCGCTACTGGCTCAGGCAACATCAATGACGTGATTAATCTTTTAGTCGGAGGCACAGCGACGTACACGGCTATTGGTACGATCGATCCCGCTGCAACAGGTACTTTGATCAACACGGCTTCCGTAGCTCCGCTGGTTGGCGTCACTGATCCGAACCCAGATAACAACAGCGCTACCGACACAGACGCGCTCGTACCTCAGGCGGATCTTTCTGTGGCAAGCGCGGGCACTTCCGGCACCATAATTCCAGGTGCGACCGTCTTGTATGACCTGAATCCCAGTAACGGAGGACCTAGCAACGCGACTTCCGTCTCCGTCGTGGATACGTTGCCGGTCGGAGTTGGGTTTGTTAACGCGTCGGGTAGTGGCTGGGATTGTGGCTTCAACAACGTGCTTCGAACAATCACTTGTAGCCGGGCAAGCATTGCTGTCGGCGCCGCGCCACCTATTACGGTTACCATCAATGTTCCCGCCTTGGGCGGACAACTCACAGACAGTGTTGCAGTTAGTTCTGCGACAAGTGATGCCAATACGTCCAACAATACGTACAATTTCATACTCCTAGTTCAACCGACCGTTTCGATCAACGACGTGTCCATCGTAGAGGGCAACTCCGGGGCGACGAATGCGTTGTTCACTGCGACTCTGTCGGCAGCCAGCACTCAGACGGTAACGGTGAATTACAGCACTACTAACGGGACGGGTTCTGCGGGTAGCGACTACGTCGCGCAGTCGGGGACGCTGACTTTCGATCCCGGTGAAACACTGAAAAATATTATCATCCAGGTCACAGGCGATACAGCGCTCGAACCTAACGAAACCTTTTTTGTAAATCTATCCGGTGCTAGCAATGCTGTGATCGCGATTAGTCAGGGAACAGGAACTATTGTCAATGACGATGTTTCGCTTGCAGTTATAGCGTTCCATGCGACGCCGAGCGGGTTTGATGTGGACTTTAATAAGCCGGTGGATGTGAGTGTGCTCAATCTGTACGATACGGAAGCCCAACTTTTCGGTCCGGCCGATGTAACCGTTGTCGGTGCTGCGACCGGGCCGGTGCGCGGGTCTTTGGTGCTCGACGCTACCGGAAGGACAGCCACTTTTGTGCGGACGGGCGGCGTGCTTGTGCCGGATATTTACACCGTGACGCTGCGCAGTGCGGCCAATGGTTTCGAAGACACCGATGGTAATTTGCTTGATGGCGATGCAGACGGAACCCCTGGCGGTGATTTTGTTACGAGCTTTAGCGTTGCCCCGTCGAGCGCTGTTATTGTAAGCGCGCCAGATTTTGCCGTAGGTCCGGGCCAAGCTGTCAACGTTCCATTCAATCGTACTGGGTTGCCGATCGTGCTCACCGGCGGCGCCAACGTGACTAACGTCGAGTTTACTTTGCTTTACGATCCCAGCTCGCTCGTGATTACAGCCGTCTCACCAGGAGACGCGCTGCCGCCGGATGCTACGGTCCAAACTCAATCCGCAGCACCTGGTAGTCTGGTTTTACAGTTCGGAGCTCCCAACGGGTTTGGCACGAGCCCCATCGAGCTGGCGAGGCTGCGTGCGACGGTGTCGCAGACGGCTACGTACAAGTCGGCGCAGGTGCTGTCGTTTGAAGTGACCAACATAAGCCCGGCGGGATCAGGCGTGATTACCGCCGATGCCGTGCATGTCGTCGCCTATATCGGCGACACGACCGGAAACGCTGCCTACAGCGCATTGGACGCCCAACGGGTGCTGAGGATCGCGGCTGGACTAGACAGTGGGTTTGCTGCTTATCCGTTGATCGATCCGGTTCTTATCGGGGACACTACTTGGAACGGTTCGATCAGCTCGCTCGATGCGACACGCATTCTCCAGGAAGTGGTCGGAATCGACCGCCCCGAGATTCCACCCCTACCACAGCAATAATTCGTAAACGTAGCGCAACCCACCTTTCCTAGTCGAAGATCTTCGAAGATCCAATTTCGCGCGTGGCAACCGCGTCGATATTAACACCCGTTTGCTCTACTACGCTTCCGAGCCGCGCCGCACTTGGAAGTCGTAACCAACAGATCGTCGCGGTCTTGACGCCGCGCGCCGGCGTATATACGCTCTGTCTATGCAGTTTCGATGGGACGAGCGCAAGCGGAGAGTCAATCTCAAGGCTCACCGGCTCGACTTCCGTGACGCGCCGCAGGTCTTTGACGGCCCCACGGTGACCTACGAGGATGATCGATTCCATTACAGCGAACAACGTTTCGTAACCTTGGGCCTGCTCAAAGGGCTGACTGTTTCCATCGTCCATACCGAAACCGACCAACAGATCCGCATTATCTCGTTTAGAAAGGCGACACGAAATGAAGAAGCGTACCTCTTCAAAAGTCTCCAAAACTGATTGGAAAGGGCTGCGTGCCATGAAAGAGCACCAGATCAAACTAACGAAAAAACATCCGGAACTCGATCTTAAGCATGTTGCCCGGGCGATTGTGCGCAAGGGCTTACGCCCCCTCCCGCTCAAAACATCGATCGCGCTGCGAGTCGATGCCGACGTTGTCGAATGGTTCAAGTCGCAAGGACCTGGCTATCAGACGCGCATGAACGCCGTCTTGCGGGCTTTTAAAGAAGCCTCGATTTAACAGAATCGCGCCAAAGTCGCGCGAGCTTTTTGTGCCAATTCGTCCTGGCAACCAGCCATTTGTTAATCGACGGGCTGCGCTCTAATTGTTCTACAGCGATGTCACCAGCTCTTCGGCAATTTTCCAAACATTAAAACGCCGACGTATGTCCTCACGGACGAACCGGCTATCACGGTTCAAACTCGAAGCATTCAGACCTGAAAATGCTGGTCTTTCATCACGCTCAACTTGATCAAAATAAAACGCCTGCATAAACTTCTTTCTGTCCTGCCACCTGCCTGCTTGCTCATGCCCAGTCTCCGTGAACATGGCGACGCCCGACAGGTTCTCACTCCCGATCTTGGGTTTTGCCGGATTTTGCGGGAGCGCTCCAGTATCCGCGTCGATGAACTGAGAGTCAATCGATTGCTGTAAGTTATCAGAGGTCAACGGCGCCCCAATTGTGATCTGCCCGTCGGTTGCGTCAGCACCCACGATCGGCTCTACAGTCAGCACCAGTTGTCCTTCGTTGAGACTCAAACTCTGCAGATCGATTGCCGTCGCGCCAAGCGTCGCGTCAGCGCGAATTTGGAAATCGATCTCCAGCAAACTCCCCGATCCCGCCGTCAGCGCCGGTTGCGTGAGTAGGGAAATGTAAATCGTTCCCGCCGCCTCATCGACGTTGACCAGCAAGCTGCCGCCATTGGTTAATGATCCGGTTCGAATTCCACTCGATGTCACATCCAACAGACTCGTGTCGTAGACAATCTTCAGCACCACCGATTCGAGTAGATCGGCATTATCTATATTAACCGGAAGCGTGACCGTGCTTCCCGGTGTGCCGGTGATATCGGTCGGCATGCTCACTAACGGATCGGCGACCGGCGCAGGAACGACAATTCCCGGCAGCGGCGGTATCTCGATTCGATCGATGCCGACCACTTCCTGCAAGATCCTCGTCGCGTCGAGCGAAGTGATGAGACCGTTGCCGGTGACATCGCCGACGATGACCGGATCGATTTTGACAAACGGCGCAAAGCCTGAGTCCAATCCTGCCGCGACACGCAGGATCCTCTGGCCGTCGAGTGCGCTATATGTTCCGGTCCCGGTGGCGTCACCCAAATACGCCGCGACATGCAGGCCGTCATCGCCGGCCGCCCCGATAGCTCCCTCATTCACCAGAACGCTCGTAATGTCGATAAGATGGATTCCCCGGTACGGCGCGGTGGACGGCACTTGAGCGATGAGTTTCACGAGTTCCTTGAGTCCAGCGCTAAGTGGAGTCGCCGAAACCGCCGTAATCCGTGCCTCTCCGGGGATGGAGAGATTCGCTTCAACCAATCCCGTCGCTGCCAATGCTGCACCATGCACGACGTCGGTGATAGTTAGCAGCGCGGGGTTGTAGTTCAATACCAACTCCACCGACTGCACTCCGGCGCCGTCGCTGACACTCACCGGTATCCCGGTGCCGCCCAAATCCACCGGCTGGCCCGCGCCGCGAGCGAAGTCTGGAATTATGAGCGTGACCGCTGCGCTCGAAGCGATGGCGAATGTTTGTACGGAATCGCCGCCTGCAACCCCGTCGTTGTCGCCGTCGAGCATGAGGCCATTGTGATCGATCAGGGCATTGATAGCGCTCCGCACGGTCACTGTGTAATTGTCCGGCGGCAATATGCCGCCGGTCCTGATAAACGTGAGCGCCTTTCCGTTATCTCCCACAACCAGCGAGCCGCGCACGAAACCCACGTTAGTTCCGGCCAGGGTTACGTCGGCCGGCCCCTGCCCGCCGGTCTCGGTGCTGTAAAGATTCAGCGGGGCGGCATCGACGGGCCGGTTGAAACGAATCGTCACGCCGGACGGCGCCGGCTCGATGCCGGTGACGCGCAGCAGCGGATCGCTCACGGTCACCGAGAAATCCTGACTCGATGTCGCAACGCCGTCGCTCGCGTTGATCGTCACGAGATAAGGCGCGATTAGTCCTTGCGTCCGATCCGGCGTCCAACTCACCAGGCCGGCGCTGCTCACCGTCATGCCGGCGGGCGCGTTGAGCAATGTGAACTGGAGCGTCTGCTGCGGCAGGTCAGCATCGCTGACCGGTAGCGAGAACTGAAGGAGATTCTCCTCATCCACACTCTTAGGCGCAATCAAGCCGATCACCGGCGGCGCATTGACCTCGGTCACCGTGATCTGGACCGGCCGATCGCTGAACAACGCGCCGTCGGACACGCGCACTGTAATGCGATAACTGCCCGGACCTTGAGCTTCGCTCGGGCGCCAGCTGAACAACCCCGTGCTCGAATTGATCGTCGCGCCTGGCGGCGCTGTTCCCTGTAAGCTATAACTCAGCGTTTGTGCCGGCTGATCAATATCGTTGGCGACGATCGCGAGACTCAGCAGCTCTCCCTCGGCGATGGTTTGGTCGGCGACGGGATCGATCGCGGGAGCGCTGTTTGCCACTACGTTGACGGTAAAGCTGAGAGTTCCGGTGCCGGCTCCGTCATTGACGCTTACGGTCAAAGTCTTGGCGCCAGCCGTAGTGTACAAGTGGGCGATCAAGAAAGAGCGGTCGGTGAGCTCAAACGACGGGATATTGACTACGGGACTGCCGTCGCCGAAATCGATCGCCGCCGTCCAGTTGTCGAAACCCGGGTCGGCGAAGCCGATCTGTTGCTTCAGGGTCTGACCCAAACGCAGCGTCACATCGGCTACAGGATTTATCACCGGCGCGACATTTTCCACCTCGACGGCGAAGCTCTCGGTATCACTGAAGCCGAAGCTATCGGTGACGGTGACCGTCACGGTGTGGGGCGAATCATGAGCAAAAACCGTTTGCAGCGTAAAACTCTTGTCCGCCTTCAGCGTCAACGGCAGAACCGGGCCGTCGTCATAACGAACCGTGCCGATCCAGCTGTCTTCGGCGCCGCTGGGATCAGCGAAGCTGGCGATCCTGGTAAACAGCGCTCCTTCCGAAACCGTGCCGAGATTCGCCGCAGCGATGACCGGCGGCAGATCGGCGACGACGACAAAGCGGGTGTCCCGTACCACCGCGCCGTCATCGTCGCTTGCGCTGGCTAATACTTCATAGCTTCCGGGAACGCTGTAGAGATGGCTGGCGCTGAAGCTGTTCGTCGGCCCCAAGGCCAGAGTCTCCGCCGCCGAGCCGTCGCCCCAATCGAGGGTAACTGTATGCGTGTCGAGCGTTCCGACATCGCTCACGGTGCCGTTGAGCGTGAGCGCGGCGCCTTCGGTGAGCGTGGCGCCCGACAGGGTCAGGGCGCTGAACGTTGGCGCGACGTTGGCAACGGTCACACTGGTCGTCAATGCAGAGCCGGTTGACGCCTCGTCTGCAACCGTGACCGTTACGGTGAAGGCGTCCGCCGATGTTCCGCTCGGCTTGTCATCGAGGTATTGGTGCGTAGCCGTAAATTCGGCAGCTCCGGCCGGCCGCGACACGGTTTCGAGCGGGCTTCCGTCGCCCCAATCGATCCGCACCGTATGCGCATCGAGAGCGCCGGGATCGGCGAACGTTCCGCTGAGCGTGAGCGAGCCATGCTCGTTCAGCGCTCTCACAGCGGGCGTGATTCCGAGCAAGACCGGCGCGACATTTTGTACCGCTACGCTTTGGCTTGCGGCGTTCAGATGAATGCCGTCTTCATCGACCAAATCGACCGCGATGCTTCGCTCGACGGCGCCGTTCAAATAGACGTGGCTCACCTGGCGATCGGCGGCCGCCACGGCATCCGCACTGAAGCTGTCCGTCTCGCCGTCACCCCAATGAATGATGTACTGGCTCACCGTGTCGTTCCCCGGATCGTTCACCGGCCCGAGCGCGAGCGCGTACGCCGCGCCTTCCGCCACGCTAGTCGCGCCGAAAAGCGTCAGGGTCGGCGCGGCATTCGTGACCGTAATCACCACCGTGTCGGTGGCTGAAGCGCCGTCGTCGTCGGTGACCGTCGCGGTGGCGGTATAGGTGCCTTGGTCGGTCGGCGTGAAGTTAAGAATCCGACTCGTGCTCGGCGCGATCACCTGACCGTTACTCGCCGTCACTTGCCACGAGAAACGATGCGTGTCGGCGGCGCCGGGATCGCTGACCAGCGGCGCGATGCTGACGGGCGTTCCCTCCGTCGTCTCACGATCGGCGCCGGCGTCCACCGCCGGCGCCACATTCTTCACCGCAACGTTGAAACTATCTTCCACGACGCCGCCATCTTCGTCGCTGATGCGCACGACAACCTGGAACACTCCGTTATCCGTATAGACATGGGACAGCGAAACGGATCCGGTTGCGGCAAAGTTCTGCGTCACCAGCGCCGAGCCGTCGCCATAGTCGATGGTCGCCGTCCAAGCGTCTGTCGTTCCCGGATCGGCGAAGACAAAACTGCGCGCCAACTCGGCGCCTTCGTTTAAGATCGCGCCCGCGCCGGCATCGAAGCTCGGCGCGACGTTGCTAACCAACACGTAGACCCGATCCTGATAGACTCGATTCGCGTCGTCCAGATCGGTGACCGTGAACAGGACGGCGTACGTCCCGTCGTCGGCGGGGGTAAAGGAGAACGACGAGCCGGCGCCGGTCGCGACTTCTGCCCCGGCGGGATTTTTTGCGCTCCAGGCCAGGTTGAAGTTGCTGCCGTTGTTCGGATTGGGATCGATCACTCCGGCCGTGAAAGCAGCGGCCGTGCCTTCGTCCACCTGCCGGTTCGGACCGGCGTCGGCGACTCTGACGTTGGCGAAATCCGCGCCGTCGATGATCGGTTTGTTTGCTGTCAAGATGACGGGGAGCGTGCCGACAAGCCGTCCGCCAATCTCCGCGCTCCCCATCATCGGTCGCCAAGCGCCAGGCGGCATCTCGACGATCGAGACGGGCTGTGGCGCAAGACCATTTAGCCTAACCTCCACATTGTCGATCGCCCACGATTCGTTGCCGACTCCTTCCTGGCCAGCGCCGGCGGCGAACCAGCGAATCGTCAGCGTGCTCGCCGTATGGGGAATGCTTTTGAAGCGCGGCTCGAGGCCCATATTGTAGGCCGAGTCGCCGTAAACGAGCGGTGCTGGCGGCGGCGTCGCCGTCCACCGGTTGGTGAAGTCGGCCGTTAATCGAACGGCCGCCGCAGTCGGCTGGTAACTCTGCACGACACCGGCGGTGTTGGTGAACGTTGCCGAGAACACCGAAGCGCCGTCGACAGTCACATTGAAATAGTCCGGCTGGAACGGCTGCGTTCCAGATCCATCCCACGAGTCGATGATCGCTAACAGAAAACTCAGGTCCACGGTCATGTGCGCCGGCAAATTCGTCAAGGTCAAAACCGCTTGCGTGGTCGCCGCGCCGGCGGCGGGAATCTTGAGAAAGTTGCCGCTGAACGTGCTGCCGCTGGGATTGAGGACATCGCTAAATCCTTGCACGCCCTCGGTTGTCGTGACGCCCGAGAATTGCGCCGGGACGCCATTATCGAAGTCGGTCGAGAATACCGTCTGAGACGGCGGAGTCGCGGGCAGACCGCTCGAATTGACGAGCGCATACTGGCCGTTCACGTCGCTGTAGGTGATCGATTCGCCCGCATCGACAATTTTATTGTTGTTGGTATCCGCGAAGACCGCGGCACCCTCGACCGGCGGCTCGCCAACATCTCTTGCCAAGTTTTTGTTGGAGTCCGAGTAGACCGTTCCAAACACCGCTCCTGCACCGGCCGTGAACTTGAAACGCGCCTCATCGTGTCGTCCCGCAGCGGCGTCGTCTCGCGTTGTCACCACAATGGTCGATGTTCCGGCCAGCGCCGGCGCCACCGTGAGGAGTATCTTGTCTCCTTGTAGCAGCGGCGTCACCCCGGCGGTGGGTACATAGCTCTGCGGCGTGAACGAAAAATTGCCGAACGTCTGCGAGAAATTGAGCGCCGCTGGCGCCGCCGTCCCATCGCTTACGCTGACATTGAAGAAATCCGGGCCGGAGGTCGTCCCGTCCCAGCTGTCGATGATTGCGAGCAGGAACCGGAGGTCGACGCTCGTGTGCGCCGGCAGCCCCGTCAGTGTCAAAGTCGTCTTGGTTGCCGGGTTGCCGGTCGCGGTGTTGCGCAGGAAACTGCCGGCGAACACGTTGCCGCCAATACCCAGTGCGGCATAGCCCTGTACCGATTCCACGGCGGTCGCGCCGGTGAACTGCGCGGTGATCCCTTGCGCCGCCTGGCCGCCGGCCCCGGCGTTGAAGTCGCTTGAGAACGCTAGCAGCGCGCCCGCAGCCGAGTTGAGCGTGACTGTCAAGTTGTCGATCGCCCACGACTCGTCGCCACCTCCCTGCCAGCCCGCGCCGCTGGCAAACCACTCGATCTTGAGCGTCGACGCGCTGTGCGGGATCGCTTTAAAGAGCGGCTCGAGTCCCATGTCATAGGCGGCATCAAAGAAGCTCCCGTTGAAGCCGAGATGGGTCTCGCGGCTGATCAGGCTGCTCGGCGACTCGCTTCGCACGGTCGTAAACAGAGCCGCGTCATCGGCATCGCTCGCAAGCACCGGAAATACCCGTAGCGGCACGGTGTCGCCAAACGAAGGGCCGTTGACGGGCGTGCCGCCGAGGCCGTTCGCCGTCCGATCGTTGGTATTGCCGTCCAATCGCCAGTACAGCACCAGCCCCGGCTCGCCGCCGTTCATCACGACAAAGCGGTCGGCTTGGATTTCCCCATCGGTGCGCGCGATGTTCCAGACACGGAATTCGTAGAGGCGCCCCTTGAAAAATGCGCCGGTTCCACCGGGAATAACCGTCGTGTCGGATGCGCCGAGCGCGTAGTGAAGGCCGCGGCCGTTTTCGTTCGGTCTGGCGCGATCTGCAACCGAGCTCAGTGTGAACGTGCCGATGTTGGTGTTAAATCCTCCGGCGGAGACGAAGTAGATGCCCGACAGTGTCGGGATAAACGTGATTACCGATTCCAGGTTGCCCAAACCGTCATCGTCTTGTGCTACGAGCGCGCCGCTGCTGTTAAACAATCGTAAGAACGGATCGGCCAGGGTGCCGTTGCCGGAGGGAGCACCGCGCAGCTCGAAGCGATACGGAACCCCGGCGCTGAGGGAAATCTTGTACCAGTCCTGATCGCCTGCCGTATCGATTTGGCCCGTGACCGCGCCGGCCACTGCGAGGTTTTTGCTCGTACTCGTGTTCCCCGGCACGTCGCCGCCCGAGATGTCGCTGTCCGACAGCCCCGCTCTCACGCCATCGAGGAAACCGTCCAGCCTGCCGAGCGCCGCGTCGAACCGCAGGATCGCCTGGTGCCAGGTACCAAAGGTGACCGTGCCGAGCGAAATGCTCGGCAGATTCCACACCCGCGCACGCACTTCGCCGCTGGCGAAAATCTCGATCTGGCTGTCATGCCAGTCGGTGTTGATCGCCGCCTGGCCCAACTCGCTGACGAGCACGCCGGCAGCGGCGGCGTTGAACCACACCTCCAGCGTAACCGAATCGGTGGCGAAAAAGTTTCTGAGATCCGGCGAGATCACGTAATCGTCCGCGCCATCGAGCCGGACGGCCGATCCTGAAACGGTGAAGCCGCCCGGCGCTAGAGGCGTGGGAGCGGCCCCGAGCCAGCCATGATTCGCGTTCGCCGATAAATCCCACACGCGTTGTCCGGTCGCTTCCTCCAGTTGCCAATAGGCCGCGAGGTTCGCCTCGGTCCCGTGGAGACGACGAAACATGTCGTTCTCGACCTGCGCTTGCGTGCGAGCGGCATTCCAGATGCGCACTTCGTCGAGCGACCCCTTGTAGTTGGTAAAAGAAGAATGGAATTCCAGAGTCCCGCCGATCTCCAGAGGCGACCCGCTCGAGATCGTATCGGCAATTCTGACGGCGCCGGACGTGCTGTTGACTAAGGCGCCGTCGAGGCCGTGCACGAGCAGGTGGAGCGCGCCGCTATTGCGATCGACGACAGCCGTGACGTGATACCACTGGTTCGCTCGGATGATGCCGGGCGCAGTCTGGATGATCTGCTCGCCGATCGCATCGGACGAGGTGAGCAAGAGAAGTCCGCTCCGATGGAGCCATACCGAGTAGGTTCTCGAGCCAAGGGCGCCGCTCGATTTCTGCACCAGCGGCATCCAATCCTTGCCGGCCGAGAACGACAGCGTGCCGTCGGCCGCTCCGTCAGCCTGCATCCAGAATTCCACCGTGGTCGTCCGGCGAATGTCGACGCTCGCGCTGCTCGGCACTTCGACGAAGTCGTCAACGCCGTCGAACCACAAGGCACGCGACACCGAGCCGTCCTTGAGCACGCCCACCTGCACGGCCGGCGCTGCATCGGGATCGAAGCTCAAGCCGGCGCCGATTCGCTGCTGCAAAACGGCAAGCTGAAATTCGTAGGCGGCGTTGTCCAGCGGGTTGCCTTTCAAATTGAGCACTCTGAGTTCCGGCAATACAGCGGCTTTCATCGGGTCGGTCGGATTGAGCGCGACGACTCGCACGGCATCGGCTGCCACCGATCCGTCGGCAGCGTCGCTCAATCGAACGCGCAGCGTGCCGGTCGCGGTCGTGAATCGACCGAGGCTTGCCCACGGGCGGCCGGCGACGACCGCGCCGGAAGGATCTGCCGATTGATCGAAGCTCTTCGTGCCGAGCGGTGTTGATGCGGACCCATCGAACACCGCGTAAGGCGCTTGGACGCTACGATTCTCCGCCGCAGGCCAGGTGACGAAAACTTCATAGGGCCCCGGTACAAGACCCGTGAACGTCCACTCCGCCCAACTCGTGCCATCGCCGGCAGGACGGAACCGATAATCGCTGCCGATCACTCCGGTCGCGATCTCGTCAACATTGCCGAACCAGTTCTGGCCAAGCTCACGGTAAGCCGAACCGCCGTCGTCTTCGAGTCGCTGCCCGGTGATCGGCGCCAGAGCGCCGATCGAATTCTTGGCGAGGCTGAGAACTTCGATCTCAGGCAAAGCGACAATCGGCGCCAGGCCGGTGCTGCCGCGAGATCGGAGAACGTCGAGCGGAATGAGCTGCTTCGTGCCGCCTACCGGCGTATAGCTAAGGCTCACGACCAGAAAACTGTTGCGGTTGAAATAGTCCAGCTGGATATCATGCCATCCCGCCGTCAATTCGAGTTGCTGCGACGCTTCGAGATTCGGCAGGGCGCCGGGATTGTCCAGTACCAGTTTTCCGTCGACCAACAAGCGGCTTCTGTCGAGGCTGCTGGTGAAGAACGTTACCGTCCCCGGTTGCGCGATATTGATCTGACCGGTCCAGCGCACGGCGACATTCGATTGCGCCAGGGAGGCGAGATTGATCGGTCCGTCGAGCCTGACAAATCCGCTGGTGAGAGTCCGCAGGTTGGGAAAATCCGTCAGGCTCGCGCTGGTGAAGAAATACTCGCCCAGAAGTCCCTGCTGGCTCGCCGCCCCGACACCGGTCTGATCGAGGCTGAGAAATTCCAATTCTTTCAGATTGGCTAGCGGCGTAAAATCGACGAGCCCGTTGGCGTCGAGGCTTATGCCGCGAAGCGTCGCGAGTTCGCGCAGCGGCGCGATGCTCGAAAGGCTGTTGAAGTCCAGAGCGAGATAACTCAGCCGCGACAGGCCAACCGGCGCGCCGATCGCCGGACCGGTCGTCACCGTGGCAGGTACGAGCGGCGCAAGGGCGGCGATCCGATTATCCGAGATATTGAGAACCTCGAGATTGGTGGCAAACTCGAGCCCGCGCAAATCGCTGATCCCAAGGCGGCCAAGATCGAGGGCGCGGAGCGTGGCCATTTCACTTGCGCGAATCGGCTCCTGGATGAGCGGTGCGCCGTTGTACGAAGTCGTCACCGGAATCTTTAGCGCTCTCGCGATCGCCGCTTGGAGCGCACGATCGTTGAAGTATCCATCCACGGCCGGGTCGAGTCGGGGAAGATCCTTTTGGCTCGCGACGACGTTTTGACCGTCGGTCGGGGGCGCCAGTGTGTCGCCGCTCTCCAGGTCGCGGACCTCCGCACTATCGGCGACGAATGCATCGTCGCCCCGCTCGCCAAACAAACGATCGAGATGTTCATTGCCGATGATGATGTCGGCGCCATCGCCGCCGTGGATCTCGTCACGGTCGGGAACCGGATGCGAATAGCCGACTCTCGGAGCCGCGATCTCGAGGGCAAAAGGTAGCGGCTGCTGAGGCGCGCCAAACGGATCGTATACGCGCAGATAGTATGAGCCGGCCTCGAGAGAGCGCAAATCGATGATGCTGCGGAGGTAGGGAGCCGTGCCGCGGAAAAGCACCTCACCGTCGGCGCCCAACAGATCAGCCACGACGCCGCGAGCGCGCTGATAAGTGACACCGAGGCCCGTGAGCTGAGCCAGCTCCGTCGGCGGATAAATCGACAGCTCGCCCAGCGTGGGCGCGTCGAGGGCGGCTCGCAGAGCGATACGGGTACGGCCGCTATCGAGCGCTTCCCGGATGAGCGCGGTGACGTCCACTCGGATCGGCGCGCTGCCCGATACTTGGCCGAGCTCCATAAAGGCTGTGCTGGAGGACGCTGAAGCCGCCCCGTCCTCGGCCGTCACCACGCCATCGCTTTCGTCCGACAGCGCGACCACGTCGAGCCGGTGATCGCCTAACAGCCCTCGTGGGAGCAATTGGATCGTGCCTGCCGCCGTCCCATCGCTCCGCCAAAGCTCACGTTGGCCCTGCTCGTTGAAAGCGGAGAAGAAAAGGACATCATCGATCGCCGCAAGATCTTGCGGGTTTAAAGGCGCTCCGGCGAGAGTCGGATCGATGACAGGCACGGTCCCTTGGCTGGTCCCATCGCTACGCCAGAGCGCAAAGCCGTCCTCGCCTTTTTCAGCGACAAAGAAAAGCGTGTTGCCGATCGCGATGAGCTCCCGGAGCCCCGCTTCATTCGAACCTCGCATAATGTCGGCCACCCGCACCGTGCCCTGCGCCGTGCCGTCGCTCTTCCACAACTCTGTGCCTGTCACTCCGTCGTCGGCGATGAAGAAAAGCGTGCCGCCTACGTTCACCACGAGCCCCGGCGAGGAATCCCCAGCGCCGGGAGCGATGTTCGCCACCAGTCGCGCTCCCGTGGAGTCGGCGCGCCAGAGCTCCTGGCCGTTCGTCTGGTCGAAGGCGCTGAAGTATAGAACGCTCCCGATCGCCACGAGTTGCAGCGGCTCGACCGGATCCGGCCCCGGCGCAACGCCCCGGACACGAACGGTACCCCCTGCCGTGCCGTCGCTACGCCATAATCCGCGCTCCGTTCCATCCCAAGCGGTGAAATAGAGCGTGCCGCCTACGTTCACGAGATCGAATGGATCGGAGTCGGCCGGGCCGAGAGCGATGTCGCTCACGCGCGAAGTCGTCGTCCCGTCGGTTTTCCAGAGCTCGCGCCCGAAGCTGCCCTGGTCATCGGCCGTGAAGAACAGTGTGTTGCCGACCACCGTCAGGTCCGCGGGATTAGAGCTTCGGATATCCTTTCCTGACGGGAAGATGAGACCGGGGTCCGCCGCGATGTTGAAGACACGGACCGTGGTCTCGAAAGTACCATTGCTCTTCCAGAGCTCGCGCCCCGCCCGGCTCGCCGAGGGCGGCCCGAATAACGGGCCGTCGGCGGCATCCCTGGCGGCAAAAAAGAGCGTCCCGTTGAAGTCGACGAGATCGGTAGGATCCGAGCCGGTCCCTGCGGTAAGTGTGAAGATATCGCGCACCTGCTGCGTCCCGGCGAGCGTTCCGTCGCTCTTCCAAAGCTCGCGCCCCGTGGCGTCGAACGCGGAAAAGTAGACCGTGCCGCCGATGGCGACGAGATCGGCGGGCAATGAACCCGCCGTCGAGGAGGTCGCGTTGATGTCGCGCACCAGCGCCGTTCCCAGAACCGTACCATCGGTTCGCGCCAACTCGACACCGCTCGGAGAGTTCGCGGCGAACAGCAGTGCGCCGTTCAATAGGGTATAAAACGGATCTTCGTACGGCGTCGGCACGGTCTGAGCGCGGTCAAGCACGAGATCGACGCGGGCGAGCGGATCCAATCGTCCGAGGAGTCCTGAGATGTCGAACTCGAAGACGCCGATTTTATTTTGCGGCCCGCCGAGCGTGATCACAGATCCGGTCCCGAGTTGGAAAGTCGGCGGCGCGGGCACCAGTGTGCCGCCAGCGCCGCGAATCGTCGACTCGGTCGTGTCGCGCGCCGCCGGAGAGAGGACCAGTTGATCGCCCGCCTGCCCGTCGCCCAGGGTGGTGAAACGGAACCAGCGCTCGCTCACACCGGCTGGAAGTTGGAAATCGTTCGCGCCATCGCCGTCGATGTCCTGCTCCGTGAATCTTTCCGGTTGGCCGTCGGTCCGCGCGGCCAAGAAATTGCCGCTACCCGAGACGGAGCGGTTGGTAAGAGTGATCGCACCCGTGGCCGGCAATGCGAGCGTCCGGCGCGCGCCGTAGATCAAGTACACTTCGCCCGCATCCGGATTTAAGCCGGCGCCCGCAATATCCGCCCCTGCCGCGCCGATGGCGAGATCATCGATGCCGTCGCGATCGAGGTCGAGCCGCGGGCTGGGTACCAGAATGCCTAAGCCGTCGGCACCCTGCTCACCTTCGATGACGAGATCGGCATCGCTCACTAGCAGCCGCTGAGCGCGCGCTGCAATGGAGCGGAAGATGAAGACCCGGCCACGGTCTTGTCCTTCGAGGATTCCAGAGTCATCCCGGAGCTGGCTGCTCGGCTCGCCGACGGCGAGATCGACGGCTCCGTCGCCGTCGAAGTCGCCGGCGGTGGCGATCAGCGCGCCCTCGACACGGAGGCCGCTAGCAAGCTCGGCCTCCGCTTTTCGTTGAATTCGGACAGCGGCGTGGGACGTGTTCACGCCCTCGAAATAGCGCGGATCATTGGGGGAAAATGGATCGGCCGCACCGAAAAAGATGAACAGACTTCCCTGCGCGTCGGTGTTGAAGGGACTGTCGGCCCGCTCGGCGGCCTCGGAACGCTCTTTGCTCCTGGCGACGGCGAAATCGTCGTAACCGTCGCCGTTCAAATCACCGAGCGCGAACGCGTCGGCGACATTGTTGATGCTGATCGGCCGGATGCCCGCGTCGGTAAGTCGCAACGCCACCGGTGTGATCCCGCTCCGCCCGCGCACGATATAGGCGGAGCTTGCCGGATCTCCCGTCGGCGCCGTGACGATCAGATCCTCGAGGCCATCCCCATCGATGTCTCCGCCGACCGCGGCACGTGCCCTGATAAAACTCCCGGCAACCGGATCGATCCTTAAAATCGCGTGCGATGCGACGAGATTTTCAGTGGCCAGCCGGGCGCCGGGGAAGACGTAGACAGCCTCTCTCGTGACCAGCAAGACATCCTTAGCGGCATCGCCGTTCCAGTCGAGAACGGCAGTCTGGAGTTCACGCTTATCTTGCGGGATCTCCAAAAAGTTTCGCGCGATCGTAATCGTCCGGCTCGCGGTCGAGATCTGCCGTGGGGGAAGTTCCCTTCCGGCCTGGGGCACCAAGTCCTTACCGAAGACCACGCTGACGATAACGTCGTTGGGGAACGGCGGCTGGAAGCCTTGAATTTTCCGCACGAACACGAGATCCGCTAGCGAGTCGCCGTCGATGTCTCCCATCCGGTCGCCAGGGCTACCCAGACTCGCGTCGATAAGGATCTCGGCACGGCTCTTCACATCGTGTGTCCCGCTCACCTCCACCGGGCCGAGAAAAACGTAGCTTCCTCGATTACCGCTCACGATGAAGTCGTCGAACCCGTCGCCGTTGAGGTCGCCGACCTTCATTGCCCGCGCGAGCCCCTCTTGAGTCGTGCTACCCACCAGCCCGGCCGCGGTTTCTATCGATAACGGCGTGTCCGCCTGCGGCGGTAACACCAGATCGGGCGTCGTCGGAATAGCATCCGCCAGTGGAGTCGCAAGCGCGAACTGGAAAAGCTCCGGGTCCGTGTCGGCTACGACGGCCGGAGCGACGCTCCCCAAGGCTTCGCCCAGGTAGACATGACTCCGACCGCCCATATCGTCGGCGACCACGAGGTCGGCTCGGCCGTCGCCGTTTATGTCACCCACCGCCTTCAGCGGAGACGGCAACAGCGAAAAGTCCGGCTCCACCGAGGAATTATAGAAAGGCTGGGACTGCTCGATCACGATTTCGGGCGCGGTGAAATTCATCGTTTGCCGGGGGCCGCTGAGAAAAACCTGAACGATATCGTGGCGCGTTATAGCGCTGCTTTCGAACAGCCGGGGCGTGGTTCGCGTCACCTTGGCGGCGAGATCCGAGAACCCGTCACCGTTCAGGTCGCCGAGGGCGATAAGATTGCCAACCGGCGCAATCATGGCGCGTTGCGGCGTCGAGTTCCGTAAGGCTTCAAGCGATAGCTGGCGCGGCGAGAAAGCACCGCCAAACACGAGAAAGCTCTGCGGAAATCCGGTCAGAATAAAGTCATCCACAGGCCGATCGCTAACCGGGTCGCGATCGCCGTCGATGTTTCCGGCCGGCCCCACATCGTAGCCGAAGAGCTCAAAGCTCGTCGTGATAATCACATCGGCCAAAGTTGCGATTTGTCCCTCGCCGCCGGGAAGATTTCCGGCGCGCCCAAATAGCACATAAATACGGCCGTCGAGATTAAGGCCGCCGCTTAGAACGGCCACATCGCTTCGTCCATCGCCGTTGACATCGCCTATGCCCGAAGCCGCGACTCCGACGTGATCGTTGCCGCTCAGCACGACATTCCCTCTCGCTACGCTCAGGGCCTGCCGGACAACGACATCGTCGAGATACCAGCCCTCGAAATTGTTCAGCTCGGCGTCCTCGGTGTCGAACTCGAACCGTATCTGTATCGTGCGGCCGCTATACGGCTTGAGGTCAATGGTCACCCGCTCCCAACCTGCCTGAGTGTCGCGCAATCCGTTCTGATTGAGCGTCACGACCTGGAAGGTCTGAAAGCCGTCGGTGGAAACCAGCACCCGGGCCTGGTCGAATTCGGCCGGAGAAATTTCTGAAGGGAAGTGCTCGGTATCGAGAAAGTAGACAAACGTCAGTTCCGGGTCGCTCACGCCGGTGAGGTTGATCTGCGGCGATGTAACCCGCCCAAGCGTGTGACCGACGTCGTAGTTGCCTCCACCGCTCGGAGTTTCGTTTTGGCCGAAGTAAAGGCTGTGCTCGCGGCTGTGGCCGGGATCGTCGCTTCGACCGGTCGATACATGCCAGAGCCCGGGCGAAAGGCCGCCGAACGGGCCGTTGTCGACGATAAAGCCCTCGAGGCTGCCTGCGCCGGCACTGCTGAAGTCTACCCTGAAGACATCACCCCAGTCGTGCCGGCCGTAGAAGACAACGGCGCGGTTTGCGCTGGAATCGCCAATGACCAGGTCATCGATACCGTCACCGTTGAGATCGCCCGCGTTTGCCGCCGTGGCGCTTCCGGCGAGTCCGCGGATCACCACGTCGGCATCCGTCAGCAGCCGTGTAACAGCGGGCCAGGCGCCGGTCCGGCCAAACAGCAGGTAGATTCCCTCATTTCCTGTCAGGGCGGCGGGCAGCGGCGCTGCGCGTGTGATCGCGATCGCGAGATCGTCGACGCCGTCGCCGTTGAAATCCCCATGCGGCCCGAGCACGGCTTGCAATCCCGCTTGATCGGCGCTCAACACGGGAGCCGGGAGTTCGAGCACGGGCACCGACTGATCGAGACGGCGAGCCCCGCCGGAAGGACCGCCGAAGTCGATCCAGACGATGGACTGTCCTGCGCGCTCGTTCGCGGCGGCAAACGGGGCAGCGTCGAAGCCCGCCGGCGCTGCAGGTCCCGCTTTGTCGTGAACCGCACCCACGAAATCCGCGAATGCATCGCTCGACGGATCCAGACGCGAGCCGTTGATGTTGCCGAGGCCGATTGCCACCGGTCGCGCCGGAGGTATCGAATCGATCGCAAAGCTCGCTGCGGTCGCCGCAACATGGGTTGTCTCGGCGATCGCCGGATCGAAGTGAATCTCGTACGCGCCAAATGCCGGCGCCTGGACGTTCGGAGCCGTTGCCAGCGGATTGCGCACATGAAGCAGATAAAAAGCTGGTACACCGACGAATTGCTCTACCGGCACGATCGCGGTACGCGGCCCAGGGTCGCTATCTTCGGCGGCGAACAGGAAGAGACTCACAGCGGGATCGAATTCCGCCGTGGTAAACGGCTGCCCATTCGGCTTCGTGACATCAATAAGGCTCCGATCGAGAAATGCCGAGTGCGCCCCGTGGAAGCTTCGCGCAGCGGGCGGCGTGCGCACGATGTACCAGTCGCCCGCATCGCCGAGGTTGAGCGTCAATTCCTTGACTGGCTCGAGTGGATTGAAAGCGCCGAGATCGGTGGCAAAGCGCACCTCGTCGTTGCGTCCGAAAGCGCCCCCGCGGCTGACAAGCTCGTAGCGGTCGGGCAGGATCCTATTCGGATCGGAAGAAGAAGCGATGCCGTCTCCTAATAAAGTGTCGTCGCCGTCGCCGCCGATGATCCGGTCGTCACCGCCGCCACCCAAGATCACGTCCAGACCCGAGCCGCCGTCGATGATATCGCCATAGGCGCCGCCGTAGAGCCGGTCGTTGCCGTCGCCGCCGCGAATCTCCAGGGCCGAAATGAGGCCGCGCTGCTCGAAATCGCCCGGCGCGATGCCCCACTCGCTCCGGTGGGGATCGTGCGCGAATATGAACTCCGGATCGGCATGCACTTCGTCGTCGCCGCTTCGGGTATCTATGACGGTCTTCTCGATGTTCTTGGGCTGATAGAAGACAAAGCGCAGCTCGGCTTGTTCGCTGCCCGGCAGTTTGAGAAATTCTTGATTGGCGATATCCCACACTTGCGCCGCGAACTCATAGCGATGCAGTTTCGTGTTATAGCGAAGCGCAACGAAATCGGGCACGGCGCGAGCCGACCCGTCCAAATCGCCGCCCAGGAAGAGCACCTGATCCTCTCCCGCACCGCCGTCCAGGCTGTCACTTAGGGTCGGGATGAGCGTCCGCTCGGTTCCCTTGATCAACGGCAGCCTGTCCGGAATGAGTTGGAAGATGTCATCGCCGTCATTGCCGAAAAGGAGATCGCTCGCCTGCCGATCCAGACCGCCGGTTAACACATCATTGCCCGGGCCGCCGAAGAGCCATTCTTCGCCGGAGCCGCCGGAGAGCACGTCGTTGTCCGAGCCGCCCAGGATCACGTCGCGCCGCAGAATCCTCGTGGTGCTCGACAGATTGACGAACGTCGCGTTGCTCAGGTCGAGCGTCTCTCCCTGGCTCTCGCCGATGGCGGGAAGGATCTCGTATTGGCCCGCCGAAGCTCCGGTGATCTTCAGCCGATACTCACCCTCAGGTAGAGCGGCAAGATCAATGATCGCACTTCCCGTTTGCACATTCGTGTCGAGCGGAGCGCTGGCTGTTCTGTCCGGCTTGATCAATTGGACCGTGAATGGTACGCCCTGCGTGAGGGAACGAAGCGCAATCTGATCGCCGGGTCCGCGGAATTCCGGCAGGTTCGGATCGGGCTTGGCCAGCGTGAACGCAAACCAGTCTTGATCAGTCGTACTCTGCAATGCCGCTCCGGTGATCCGATCCACCAGATGAATGTTGTCCACGCGGAACGCCGTCTCGGCGCTGTTGTTGGTCTCGGCTAGATCGGGCGTGCGCACGAAAGCGAAGGAGAGGTCATAAACGGTCGGCGTGCGGTCGGAGAAGATATGCAGCCGATAGGATCCGCCGGGCGCGAGGCGCAGCTCGCCCAGATCGGCTTGGAGCAATCCCGAGGTCGGGTTGGGCGCCAAGCTCAAAGTTTCCGTTCCGCGCGGTGAGATGAAGGGATGGAGTTCGTAACCGCCCGCCCGTGTCCCTGCGATCTTGAGAGTGTAACTGCCGGGCGCGAGACCTGAAAGATTGAGTACCTTGCCATCGCCCGGAACGGGAATGATGACGTTGTTCGGATTGGCGTACTCTATTATCCGCGCATCGCCCGTCAGATTGACGAGGGTGATCCGATCGCCGGCCGCCCCAGTCTGTGCCAGATTGAACCGGAACCAGTCCACGTCGGTGGGGGTCTGCAGCGCCAGGCCGCTGATGCGGTTGAGCGTCTGAATGTCCGGGATGAAGAAGGGTGTGTCCGAAGGCTCCTGCGGCTTCGGCTCGGCAAGATCCGGCGCCGCGAACAGGAAGTTGTCCGCGCTGTCGCGGATTTCGAACGACAGCCGGTCCTGCTCGGAGAGACCTGCGAGCCGAAGCATGTCGCCGGCTTCTGGCGTGACGCCGAGCGCGAATACGTACCAATCTTCGTCGTCCGGACTGTCGAGGGTGAGACCGGTGAAGGTGGTGTCGGTACTGACCACGCCGAGATCGAAAGCCTGCGCCGCTTCGTCATTGCGTTCCGATCCTTCGGTCTGGTCCGGCAGGATCGGCGAGCCTGAGCGGATCTCGACCCGGTCGTTGCCGGCGCCGGCATCGACCCACACCGACTTGATGACCGTAGGTCCGACGATCACCTGATCGTTTCCGGCCAGCGCATCGATGATGATCGCCAGGAAATCGCTTTCCGGCGGCAATAGCCTCTGGAGATCGCGCAGCGCTATGTTTTTGCGCTGCTCGGCATCGAACACCAGATCGTCCGGACGCCAGATGAAGCGGCCCGAACCGTCCGTAGCGTTAAAGTCGAGCTGCACCTGGGCATCGAAGGTGAAGTTGCCGTTGTTTTCGGTCAGGCGGGTGATCAGATGATGGCCGCTCAAGAGCCCCGGCTCGGTGACGAAATCGACGTGAATCTCGTCATTAAGATGGGTCCCGCCGTAATACCAGACTTTGTTGGTCGATTTGGCATAGGCCTTCCATTCATCCCCTGCGAGGCCGCCGTCCATATCTTCGAACAGCGTGCCGTCCTTGGTAAACAGCTGATCGTTGCCCCCATTGCCATAGAGAAAATCGAGCCCGGTGCCGCCGTATAACTGATCGTCGTTGGGACCGCCCAGCACTCTGTTGAGCCCGGTGTCCTCCAGTTCGTAAGGCAGGGAGACTCCGTCGGCGTCGAGGAAGCCGTCCGGAATCGGGTTCCCCTGCGCATCGAAGCCTCCCGCCAAGTCGCCGCTGTCGTCGTGCAGTCTCCCTTGAGAATCGACGAACACGCCGAACTCGGCGCCCAGGCGCGGATCGTGCGACCATGCATATAATTCATTGGTCCCTTGTCCGCCGATGAGATCATCGTGACCTTGCCCGCCAAAGAGCAGGTCGTGATCCGTCAGGTGTCCTTCGCCGCCGTCGCCGTACAGGCGATCGTCGCCAGCCAGGCCGTAAAGCGTGTCGCTGTTTTCTCCGCCATCCAGCCGATCCCTGCCGTTGCTGCCGATCAGCGTGTCGTTGCCCGGTCCGCCGTCGATGACGGCGATCCAGTCGTCGCTCCGATTGATCAGCGCCGCGAGATCGAGCGCGTTCACACCCTCGACGAACTCGACGAGGTCGCTGCCGCCAAACCCGGCGATACGGAACTGTTCGACCAGCGGTCCGCTCGCGTCCCGCCAGGTCGCAAGGATCTGGCGCGGCGGCAGGTTATCCTCGGTGTAGTCTACCTGCAGCAAACCGGTCGCCGTCTGGCTGAGACGAATCGTATCCGAAAAGTTCGTGCCGTTGACGAGCACGATGTCAGTGGCGTTGTCGTCGAGCACATCGGCCTCGACACGATTGCCGAAATGGCCGTTCAACACCTCGCCGCCCCGCTCGGCATAAGCCGCACTGACATCGAGCACCAGGATGTCGATGCCGGAGCCGCCGTAAAGCTGATCCCGGCCGTCCTGGCCTTCCAGTTGGTCGGAGTCGGACCCGCCCCAGAGAATGTCTGCGCCACCGCCGCCGACCAGCTCGTCTTCGCCGCTGCCGCCGAAGATCTGATCGGCGCCGCCCACCGTCGCTGCGCTGGTGTTTCTGGCGTAGGCGGGACCCGCCAGGAAGTCGCCGTGCACAAACTCCTTGCCCGAGTCGCCGAACAAAAATTCCTGACGCAGGTTGCCGTAGAGGAAATCACCGCCGGAACCGCCGTGCATTTCATCGCCGACCTTCAGGATCTCGGCGGCCATTTGCTCCGCCGTCGCATGGATCGTCACTGACGCATAGGCGAAGAGAAAATCGATGCCTTCGCCTCCCCATAGCCGCTGGCCGCGCTGGTTCCCCGCCGCATCGCCGGCATCGCCAAAGAGGTAATCTCGCCCCGAGTCGCCATAAACTTGATCGATGCCTAGATCGCCATGAACGATGTCGCCATTGGCGCCGCCGCGCACCACGTCGTCTCCACTGCCGCCGTGAACGGTGTCCTGGCCCGCGCCGCCATCGGCGTAATCGCGGCCTTCGCCGCCGTCGAGGCTGTCCGCATCAGCGCCGCCGAACAGAAAGTCATCGCCTGCGCCGCCGCTCAGCTCGTCCGCTCCATCGCCTGGTTTGCCGTCGAGCGAGAGCCCGCGCACCGCGGTCGGTGTGATGAGCGGCGGCAGCGCATCTTGATTGAGCGCCTCGGCGAGAAAGTTCGGCGGGAGCTCGAATTTCGCGCTGGTGGCCTCACCCGGCGCGAGCCGGAAATTGTCCTGCGACAGCTCTTCCAGACCGCCCCAGAGCACGTCCGCACCGGCATCGCCGGCAAGCTCGTCGTTGCCCAGTCCGCCGACGAGGAGATCGTTGCCTTCGCCGCCCGACAGCCTGTCGTTACCGTCGTCGCCAAACAGCTGATCGTCGGCCGCCTCGCCAAATATCAGATCGTTGCCGGTGCCGCCGGCGAGCACATCTCTGCCGTCGCCGCCCAGAATCATGTCCGCGGCGCCTTCGCCAAAAATCTGGTCGTTGCCGCCCAGACCAAAGAGCGAGTCCGGCCCTTCGCCACCGAAGATCATATCAATAGCGGCTCCACCGGTGATCGTGTCGGCGCCATCATCGCCGAAAAGCTGATCGAGCCCGCCGCGGCCGTCGATGACATCGTCTCCATTGCCGCCGTGAATCACGTCGGGCGCCGAGCCGCCGAGAAGCACATCGTCACCGTCATCGCCAGAAAGCTGGTTCAATCCCTTGCCGCCTTCGATGCGATCGCTGCCCGAGCCGCCGAAGAGTTGATCGTCGCCGTCTTCGCCGAAGATCTGATCATCGCCCGGACCGCCGCGGACGATGTCGTTCCCGGTGCCGGCGTTGATCGCATCGTCGCCAGCCTCGGCGTCGATCACATCATCGCCCGCGCCGCCGTTGATCGTGTCATCGCCCGCGCCGCCGAAGATCGTGTCCACACCGGAAGCGCCGATGATGACGTCCGCGCCGCCGTCGCCGAACAGTTGGTTCACGCCCGAGGTTTCTTCGAGCTGATCGTCGCCGTCCCCGCCGCGCAGCGTATCGTTGCCGGAACCGCCTTTGAGCAGATCGTTGCCGCCAAAGCCATTGAGCGTGTCGTTGCCGGCGCCGCCGTCGAGAATGTCCTTTAAATTGCCGCCGCTGAGCTCGTCATCCCCGACCTCGCCGAGAAGCGTATTTTCACCTTCGTCGACCAGGAAGGTACTGGGCTGGTCCGTGCCGGCGAACAACCGATCGTTCCCCGAGCCGCCCGACAAGGAGTCGCCGCCACCGCCGCCCAAAAGCGTGTCGTCGCCATCGCCGCCGCCGAGGCGGTCGTTGCCGGTGCCGCCGTCGAGACGGTCATTCCCCCGGCCGCCAGCCAGGCCGTCGTCGTCCTCGTTGCCGAACAGGGTATCGTCGCCATCGCCGCCGTTGAGTTGATCGCGGCCCAAACCGCCTTCGAGTCGATCCGCGTCAGCCTCGCCAAAGAGCGCGTCATCGCCGCCGTTGCCGAACAGGCGATCATCGCCCGGACCGCCGTTTAACTGATCGTTGCCGTCGCCGCCGAAAAGCTCATCGTTGGCCGGGCCGCCGGACAGCCGATCATCGCCCGCATCGCCGAACAATCGAGCCACGCCGCCGCCCGCCGCGAGCACGTCGTTGCCCAAACCGCCGTGCAGCTCGACAGGGAGTATCAGGCGCGGGTCTATCGTAAGGGTGTCGTTGCCGTCGCCGGCGTCCTCGGCCACGATGCTCGTCACGCTCGCGCGCGCGAACGATGACGACTGGCCGAAAGCGTTCACGACGATCTTGTCGTCGGCGGGATTTTCGCTTTTGGCATCATCGAATGTAACGCTGAAGTTCTCCTCGATCTCCTCCTTTTTCACTCCGCGCAAGCCGGCCCGGGTCCCGATATTCAGCCGCAGCGTCCCTCCATCTAGATCGGCCAGTCTCGGTTCGGGCTCGGGCGGAAAGCAGTCATTGGCAAAATCGAAGAGCTTGATGCTGAGGAACCGCTCGCTGTCCTCGAATAGCGTGATGAATCCGAAGGGCGTGCTGACGCCGACCTTGATGAACGCTTCGAGCCCGGCCGAGATGTCTCCGCTCGTGTCGAACACGCAAATCGGATCGCTGTCGAGTATGTCCGCGATCTCGAGGAAACGCACGCGGCCATCGTTATTCGGATCGTGGAGATTGAGGTTAAGCGTGGCGAAAAGACCGCCAAAAACTCCGGCCGTCGCGATCAAGACGTTAAGCTCGGCGAACGCGCCGAATTTTCCCTTGAACATCAGCTCCGGTCGGTCGCGTCCGAGGATATCGGTATCGTTCATGTAGAACCCGTTGAGCAGCTTCACGGGGTCGCCGGTCTTGATGAGTTCCTGGATGCCCAGCGTGTCGAGCCCGAAGGACAGATTCGCGGTGACCTCGATGCTGCCGCCGATGCCCACATTGAGCAGCGGGAAAATCGGGAACGAGGCGCCGAACGGCACCTTCACATTGATTTCGGGGAACTGCAGCGTGACGAGATCGACCGGCTGGCCGACCAAGAGACGCAGTGCCGTAGTGGGATTTTCGTACAATGGAAAGTGCAGGCCGACGTTGGCCTGTTCGTGGATCTTCGCAAACACTTCGGTCACCTGGCCGGCAAACGGCGTCCCGCGCGCGAGGTCCTTGATCGCCCCCTCGAACTTCAGGAACAAATCACCCAAGGCGGAGGGGAAGTTGTCGAACTTCGACAGATCGGTCGACGGTGAACGGAGATCGACTCCGGCCAGGCTCAAGCTGCCGATCGGGATGCCGACGATGCCGGCGTCCACTCGGATGTCCTCGACGATGTTTACGATGTCGAGGACGATTTGGACCGGCTCAAGAAAGGGGAAGAGATCGGCGGCAAGACTCGCCAGCGTGATCTCCCCGTTGCCGACCAACACGCTCACGTCCGAGATGATCGGGATCGGATCGGTCAAAAAATCGATGATCGGTTTGATCGGATCGAAGATGTCATGGACAACATCCAAGATCGGCCCGAGAAAAACGTCGAAGAACTTGCCGGGTCGAAGCGTGACGTTTTGGAAAGCGACCGTCGGCCCTTCGCCGCCCGTGATCTGGCCAAGATTCCAATCAAGATTGAAATCCGCGGCGAGCGTCGGGAAATCAGAAACCAAAATGGCCGGGTTCTGCGGCGACGGCTGCAACCTGCCGAGACCGGCTGTCATGATCAGGTTGACATCGGCGCCGACCTCAATCTCAGGCGCGACCAGGGTATCGAATGAAACGCCCGGCACACCGAATTCAGTCAGCGTCAGCTTGCCGTCTCGGTTCGGATCTTTCAGATCGACCACGAAATTCGCCCCGACATGGCTCGGATCGTTGGGATTGTCTTTGGCGTTGAGGCTCAGGAAAAACAGATTCCCATTTGCATTGAGGCCGGGAATGGTGACGTTCGCGCCGATCGAGAGCTCGTTCGTTCTGGCCGTGTCGAGGTAGAAACCGAGACGCTTGCTCACGCCGAACGAGAAGGCCAGGTCGAACCCCACCATCAACTTGACATTGCCGTCGACGTCGAGACCCAGCGCGGGAAGGCCGATATCGAAGTCGATCGGCACCGTGCTCGCGACCAGATCCGAGTGCAGCACCAGATCGAACTGGACCTGATCCGGCACGCTGGTGTAAGCGACATCGCGGCCGTTGGGCGCCGCATCTGGCGCACCGTCCCCGCCTTCATCGTCGAAATCCTCGTCGAGCACGAGCAGATTCAAACCCGGCGGGCCGAGCGCGCTGAAAATGGCTTCCTGCACGAACGGAATCGCGCTACCGGCGCTCTCCAGCGCTTGGTTGAGCTTGAGGCGGATCTGCTCGAGGAACTGAGCGCCTTCTTTCAGGCTATCACCGATCAGCGGCAGAGAGATGCCAAGGACTTGGCCGTCCAGCGCAGCTTGCAGCACGCCCAGCAGGAGATCCAAGCCGCCCACCAGACTGCCCAACTGATTGTCTAACGACAAACTGCCGATCACAGCCGCCAAGTCGGGCGCCGTGAAGGCGACATGGCTGATGTCTCCCTCGAACAGCTCGGCGAGGTTGGGCGCGACGATCGACAGATTCGGCGACAGCGGGTCCGCGTTCGTGGGGAAGAAAATTGGCAGATCGGCGCTGAGCCCGGCATCGAGAGCGAGATCCAAGTTGCCGGTACTCAGCTCGGATAGCGCGTAGCGATGATCGCCGGCATCGGGCCGAAGCGTCAAAGCAAAACGGGCGCCGTCGACCGTGGCCGGATTGCCGTCCCGATCCAGCGTCACTGCGCCGTTCTTGACGAAGAGCCCGAGCGGCCCAGCGGTCGCTTGAAAACTCATCGCCGTGCCGAGCACCGAGAGCGCGAGCGTCCACCCTGTGCTGTCATAGAGCACCGGCTCCGGTGCTGACGGGTCGGAGAGATCGATGCCGAAATCGAGTTGCAGCGTGGAGGAGACCGCCACCGCCAGATTGGCCGATCCGCCGGTGCCGACGAGCCCCTCGATGCCCGACAGGAACGCCTCCGCTTGCCCGCCGATCAGTTCCGTAAGCGCTTGAAGGTCGAAGTTGATCGGCTGATTCTTCGTCACCGTCCGCGCTGTCGTGGTGGTGATCTTCAGCACCTTGCCGTCGAGCGACACACCGAGCAGCGGGCTATCCGGGCTGTCCGGACTGACCCGCAGTCCGAAGGCGACTTCGAGCGCTGCTTCGATGGCGTCAAGCGACCCAGCCGGGTTCTTGATGTATGCGTCGATGACCAGGTTGAGGCGATCGGCAATGCCGATGAGATCGGCCACGCTCAATTCAAGCAGCGGCAGCTTGGCGTTGAGGAACGAGAAGCCCTCGATCTCGCGCAGATAGGCAACCAATCCACGCAGGGCGCCGAGCAGATCATCGGTGTCAAACCCGTCGAACTGCAGGAACACATCCATGTCGAGGAACTCGACAATCAGCGCAGTCGGATCGGCGAGATCGCTCGACTGGAGATGAATGCGCGGATTCTTTCCCGGCGGAATCGTAGGCGCGAACCCCGCGGCCGAGGCGCGCACCGGCAGCGTGAACTCGGCAAAGCCTGAGATCGTCGGCAGCGGCACGAGGCTGGCGGGATTCACGATTGCGGCGCCGAGCTCGGCGAGCGTGATCCGGTCGTCGTCGCCGCGCGTCTTCGGATCGGTCAGTGTGAGCGCCACGCGCGCTTCTCCTTGCCCCGTGCCGTTCTGGATTTCCACTTTGACGAAACCGAGCGTCGCGGTCGCGTCCACGTCAGGTGCGCTAAACGTCACCGTGCCGCTGACGGTTGGATCCCGGACGAACAATTTGTCTGCGACGCTCTCACCTGCCTCGAGGTGAGAGATCACTAGCCCGACGGTGAAATCGACTAGGATTTCCGCGTTCACCGTCACCACGCCGGAGGTTGCCAGCGCCGCGATCGGCGCTAGGTCTTGACTTAGGTCCACCGGCGCGGTGATCGGATCGAAGCGGTGCGTGAAGCGGAGGTGAAGCGTCAGCTCGCAGGTGGCGGGGTCCCACCTGACGGCGTTCGGATCGGCGCCGAGGAGCGGCAATAATTCTTCTATCAGGTCATCGAGCGTGACAAAGGCCGGTTGGCCGCGGCCAATTTCAATCAGCGGAAAGAGCTGCCGCTCGAGGGCATCCCCCAGATCCAGCACAGCGCCGAGTGAGAGGTTTACGAACGGGATCGGAATCTCGAGCGGCTCCGTTGTCGATAGGTTGCTTAAATTGACGGCGAGACGCCGCAGCAGAGAGAGGACAGTGATCGGTGGAAAGCTCGCGAAGTCGATCAGGGCGCAGGGTTCATCGAAGTTCCTCGTTGTGAGCGCCGGCGGGCCGCGATCGAACAAGTTCGGGTCGACCAACACGATCGCTGGCAGTTGATCGGCAGGGAACGCGTTATTCGCGCCGATCCTGCTTTGGAACGGGATATCCGATTTGAGGGTGCCGACTGCATTGAGTGCAACCAAACTGGCAACTTCGTTCCCCATGAATTCACCGAGCGTGATGCGGCCGTCGTTATTCGGATCGACGAATGTCGCGATGACTTCGCTATCGAGATCAAGGGTGCCGTTCTGCGCCGTGAGATGCAGCAGCCCGAGATTCGCGCCGAATCGGAGTGTCCCGAGCGCCTTCACATCGGCTCCGCCGCTGAGGCTGGTTACGGTGATAAAAAAGCCGTCCGTAACCGACAGCTCCGGTCGGAGGTCGAGGCCAAAGGCAAATTCGAATTGCGCCGTGGAGAGAAGGTCAACCATCGCGTCGGAACCGAGTATGAGACCTAACGCATCTACTTCGCTGCCCAAGTCGATCGCCAGGTTTTTCTCGGTGTTGGTGTGCTGGAGATCCAGGGTAATCCGAAAGTCCGTTTCGCTGATCTGACTCGCGGCCCCGGGAATCACCGCCTTGATGGCGCCAACCAGTTCGCGCAACGTCGGCGTCGAGTCCTGTACGAAGTAAGCGCTAACCGGATCTTGCAGCTTCGTCTTGAGCAAACCAGGGAGGTTCAACAACTCTGCCAGCGTCTTGTCAACGATCGGCAAGAGAGCGCGCAAGGGCGCAGGGTCGTCGACGATGTCCGACGGCCGGTCATTAAGATTTTCGAGCAACGCGACCAGCGCTGCGAGCCCTGCCTCGATTCGCTGCCTGAGCGCCGCCGTCAAGACCACATCATTGGGCAAGCCGAGAAGCGTGTCGGGCACGACGATTTTTGGCGTCAGATCGGCGAGAGCACCGACGGTGGTGACGTGCCCGTCTCCAGCGCCGTCGAGCGATATGGTGAAGGAATCACGGCCAGGACCAGTCGCCGTGCGCGTGACTTTCAGTTGGTCGATGTCGAGCACCAGGTCAACGCCCGCGTTGAAGGCATCGGTTAAGTCGGCTGGTTGCAATTCACTCAATGCCACGCGCCGGTCGGCCGCTTCTCCAGTGCCGGGATCGACGAGGTTGATCGTGATCACACCGGACTGGGCGACACCGTTCACAACCGGACCGCCGAGACGAATGCCCTGGTTGCTTGTCAGCGCCGGATCTTCTTCAAGGGTGATCGCGATCGCCTCCGCGAAGATACCCGTCACGCTAAGATCGTCAAAGCTACCGGTAACCGCCAAGGTCAGTTCAGGGTCGGCATCCTCCACGAGGAAGAAGCGCTGATCCGCAGGCAGATTGGGGTTCATCTGCAGGCCGATCCGGAAACGGAACAACGGATCGATGACGACGTTCATGAGCTGCGTCGGATCCAGCGCCAGCCCCTCGACCCGCGGACTGAAGTCGAGCGGCGCCGTGACCGTGATCGGATCCGGATTGAGCGTGACCGTGAACTGAACCACGCGATCGACTCCGGTTCCCGCAGTCGTCACGTTCATGGATGAAACCGGAATCCCGGCCATCTCTGCAATCTCGCTCACCAAGTCCTGAAGCGTCAGCACGCCCGTGCTCGACGCGACTCGCGATCTCAGACCATCAACAAAGGCGGCGAGCTGATGCTGTAGGGCGCCGCTCCGGTCGATCCGGAAATCGGCGTCAACATCCGGCGCGTGTTGCGCCCCGGGAGTTGCCGTGACGGTCAAGATCCCGCTATCAACTCCCGCCACCGATCCCTGCACGTCCATGCCGCCGCTCCGGTACGTCACCTGGTCGCCGACAGCGACTCCGCGCGCCCGCAAGTCGAGACCGCTCACCACGACGGCGAACTTCTGGATATCTCCCTCGTCGAGAATCTCCGAGACGGCCAGCACAGAGTCGTCGGGAATCGTCAGAGTCGTATTTTGAACCAATAGCTCGCCGACGCTTTTGTTAATCGCCGGGATTCGGGTCGCCAGCACGTCCACCGTCGAAATGTTCTGTAAAAATGCGCCGACACTCGTCAAAGCGTCGAGTACCTGCTCGGGCGTGACCGACAAAAATTTCAGGAAATCCTCTCCTTCGGGAGTCGTCGCTTCGGCTCTCAGCGCAACCGGATTGTTGATGTCCGCCCATTTCAGGGCGAAAACCGCATCGAGTCCGCCGAAGGGGCTGGCGCCGCCGATCGGCGCTGCCGCGAACTTGCCGGCTAACACGACATCGTCGGCGCTTGGATCACCCGTAAGGGTCACGGCAAACACGGTGGGCGCAGCCACATCGAACTCGGCGAGCCGAATCAGCCCATCCTGCTCGCGAGAGACAGGTTCGAGCAGCTTGATCGCCACTTTGACATCGGGGTCGAGGCTCAGTGTGGCTTCGGTCAACACGACATCGAGGAAGCCGATTCGTCCCGCTGCGTCGCTCGCACCGTTCACCCGTATGTTGCCGATGATGATTTCCGATTCGGATCCGCCAAGGGGCTCGACAAAGAATCCGTCGGCATCGCGGCCAAAGCGCAAATGGAGCGACACATCGGCGCTGATTTCGACCCCCCCTTCGAGATCCACTACGCCGCCGAGCAGCAAGCCCTCGACGTCGAGTACGGCAATGCCGTTGAGCGTCTTCGTTACTCGAAGATCGAACATCGCGACGCCCGCCGTCTCGGTCAGCGTGACGTTGTCCGGAACCGTGTCGAGGCCATCGAGCGCGTCGCGTAGCGCCGCAAGCGTTCGAATGGTCCCGTCATCACGAACATCGCTTAAACGAAACGCTCCCGGTCCAGTCTCGATCATTCGCTCGAGCAGGGAGGTACCAGCCGTCGAGGTTAGACCGAGGTTCTTGAGCGCTCTCGTCGTGTCGCCAACGGGGTCGCTGACGAGGGCATCATGGACCAGGCTGAACCCGCTCAGCGCTCGTCCGAGTGAACGGCCCAACACGGGAAACTCTTGCCCAAGCAGGCCGTCGCTGTCCAATCCCCGAACCAGCGCACCTAGACCCTGGAGACCGTTCCCGATCGACGCGACGAGCGTGGGCGAACCTTCCAGTCCGGTGAAGTCAGGATCCCCCACGCTATTGAAGCGAACCACTTGATCCTGTAGCTCGCCAAACCGGTCACGCGCCGTCAACTGGAACTCGTCGCTCGCCGCCGGGGAGAGTGCCGGCGTTAGCAACTGCGAGGCGGGAGCCGGGCCGAGGAAAAACAGTTTGTCACCTTCGCCGTCGCCGCCATTGATTTCGACGAATTCGGTCACCGCAATGGGGCCGTTGAAGCTATCCACGAAGATGTGATCATCGCCCTGGCCGGCGTTGATAACGATTCGGTCGAGAGTCGACAGTTGCCGCCGTTCTATACGTTGAACCGTGGGTTCGAGACGGCTCGTGACCGTCACAACCAGGATCCATGGTTCGTCGTCGCTCCTGGCGATTTCAATGTCCTCATCCTCTGATGAGGCCGTGACCGTGAAGATATTCGGCACCAGGAGTTCGCTCGCCCGCTCAAGAGTCCACACGCCCCGTCCAAGCGTGCCTGCCACGAGCACGTCGTCGGTGCGATCGTAACGCAAATCCATCACCAAAGTATTGGGCAGCTTCTCGCCCAACTCGGTCCACGTGGCCGTCTCACCCGGAGCAATGGCCTTGAACACTCCGCCCAGCCCGCCGACGAGTAGCACAGTCTCGCCGCCAGTGCTGAACAAATCCTTGACCAACGTGATCGTGCGCAAGTCCTTGCTGAGCTTCGCCAAGTTTCCGGTCAGCTCGGTTCGTGACTGTCCGGCGTCGGTCGTGCGCCAGACGCGCCCCGCCGCGTCGATCATGTACGCGGTCCGCCAGTTCTGCGGGTCGAGGACGATATCGAGGATAATATCGCCCTCGAACGCACTTAGGTTTTCGAATTGTGATCCTTCACTAGTTCGGAGCAGCAGTTTGCCCGTGCCGGGAACCGGACGGATCTTGCCAAATTCATTTCGCTTCTCGATGTGGTTCGCCACGTACGCGATCTCGGGCCGGCTTTCCCCTTCATCTGCCAGATCGCCGTCCTGGTTAAGATCCTCGAAACCGCCATAGGCCAGCGCGGTCGTACGTCTGGGGTCGCCTTGTGGCTTGAGCTTCCCAGCAGCATCGGTTTCGATCCCCGCGAGCACGTTGAAGCTTCGTCCTGCGCCGGCAAAATTGTCATCCGGCCGTTTGAGCGCCTCGTACAGGAACCCCGATCCGAGGAGCATCCGGCCCGGATCAACAGCGTTGAGTTCGTACGGCACGAGTGTGCCGATGGCCGTCTGGTCGAAGTCTCTGATCAGTAGGTCATTTCCGGTCTGATCCTTGATGAGCTTTCCGTCGTTTCCAACGATGCGGCCCAGCACCCGTATTTCGCTGAGATCGTCGAGATCGATCAGCCCATTGGACGGGTTTGAGTTGTCGATACCGTCCATCTCGAGGCCGAACATGAAGCTCACGCCGCTATTCGCCCAGTAGTAAACGGGATGGCTACCGCGTGTATCCACTTGAACCGTGCCGCCGTCGCCGCTGAGGATTTGGCGCCAAATGAAATCGTTCGGTCCGGGTTGAACGGCAACGCCGTTGTCGAAAACGCCCGCGATGATGCGGTTGACGGTCGGGTCATATGTCACCGAGATAATCTCGCTCGGACGCAGGCCGCTTAGCGCCGACAACCAGACTCGTCCAGATCCCGCCGAATTGGGATTGCTCAGCCGATAGAGACCGCCATCGTCCGCCTCGAGCAGATTGCCGTGCAGATCAAACGCCATCGCCCGTGAATCGGCATGGGGAGAGGTTCCGTTCGCGCCGTTTCCTACGATTGGTTCCCACCGCCGTATCGTGGGGTCGAACCGAAACAGGCGTGCCGTTGGCCGGAAAAGACCGCTGGCGTTGGGACTCTCTTGCGACGCCGCGGGCTCCTGCACCGCGGCACCCCCTACGGGCTGCCGATCGCCGCCGATGAACAGTACACCGGGTTGTGTGGGATGCGCGACGAACGAAAAGTGGATGTCGCCCTGCTCGCCGGGATGGATGCCGAAAAACGCGCGATCGTCGGCATCGTCGGTGTCGCCGTCTTTATTGGTGTCGAACTTCTCGATCGTGCCCGGCTGTGGCAGCCGCTCCCAAGAGGCTCCATCCGACGCCGTTTTGAATAGGCCCGCGAGTCTCAACGCTCCGAGGGCCAAGGGATCCATCCTCTGGTCTGGGTTGTCGCGCCCCTTCGCCAGGAACGCGGCATACAGCTCGCGCGAACCGGTGATCGGATTGTGGTGCACTGCGAAACGAATACGCTGCGAGAGCGCCACGACGTCACCGAGGGCATCCGCTTGTCCGTCTCCGAGCAGATCGAAATCCGCACCGCTCACGATTCCCGTGTTGACCTTTTCCCAGGTTTTGCCGAGGTCAGTACTGCGGAAGATCCCGTGTCCCGGGACGCCGACAAAGATAAAGGAATCGGCACCGGGATCGCTCCGTGCCACGAGCGCCAGATCTGTGGCGTTGGCAACCGGGAGCAGCCCATCAGTGCCTTCCGCCGACACACGCGACCACGTCGCGCCGCCATCAATCGAGCGGAACACGCCCCCGAAGCGGGCCTCCGTCGGAATGCCCAAGGCAGAAATGAGCACAATCTCCTGGCCGGTGTTCGGATCCAGGCGGGACGTTGGCAGAATGGAAACGATCTTGAGACCTTTTAACTCCTGGCCGCGACCTTGGAACAGTGACCACGTAAAGCCGCCGTCGGTCGACTTTAGCAAGCCGACCGGACTGCCACCGCTCTGTCTGAAGCTGCTGGTGCTGCCGGTGCCAGCGTAGATGACCGTTTTTCCGAGGGTCTCTTCGGGATGTTGAAGATCCAATTGCAGCGGCTGCCCGTCGGAGCCCAATCGGCTAACCGCTAGCGAGCTGATCGCCAGAGACGGAAATTGATCGGTCAGCGCCGACCAGAACTCTCCTACCGGATTGCCCATCCAGAGACCGCCATTGACCGTCCCGAGATAGGCGAAATCTGGCAGCAGTGGATGCGGCACAACGGTATTTACCGCGCCGACCTGCGGGCTGGTTGGAATGAACACGTTGGAGCCGCCCAGAATCGGCCCAGGGCCTTCGCTGAACCATTCGGCGCTCGCCGTGAACTCATCGCCCGGGCGCGCGATGTTCACCTGAAACGAGCCGCCGTGGCCTTCGGAGAACAGTACGCCGCGTATGCTCCAGGTGCGTGGATCGTTGTAGAGAATGCTCAAAACCGACGCTCCGGACAGAGAGGCCGAGGCGCGGCCGAACAGTTCGCTAAACGACAAGAGCTGCGCGCGCACCTGATCGAGGTTGTAATTTGGCGCGCTGACAATGAGGTCGGCGATCTGCTTGAGGATGACCTCGTTATCCCACGCGGCAGCCACCCGCAGCGCGGTCGCGAGATTGAACGAGGGATCTGCCGGGTCCATCGTCCGAAACCTACCGCTCGAGTCGCGCACGATAACCGTGTCGTTTGCGCCGGACACGATGCGCTCTCCGCCGATCGTTTGGAAAGCAAAAAACGGTGTGCCGCTCGTTGCCGTAACCACGGTCGAGGAGGGCGTGTCGATGTCGATATTTCGGCCCCCCTGATGGAAGCCCACCAGCGCCGGAGCGACATGATGCCCGAACAGGGGCGAAGGGCCTCCGGCCCGCAAGCTCGCGGCCTCGACTATCATATTTGGAATACTCAGAGGAAGTCGCGTACCCGCTGCAGCCAATACTTCCTGGGCCCAGCTGGTTGCGAACCCCGGCTGTCCTGGACTCTGTAAGCTCGCCGGAACGTCAACACCGACGACGCTCTCAAGCCGAACCCAATGAGGTGTGCGCTCATCGTTGATGGCAGTTAGATTGATCTCCGTTGTCTTGGTGAACGGCGGCGGTAAGGGCTGATCGGTGACGGCGATATTGAACAGGCTAATCGCGTGCTCGGTTTCCGGTCCGATGATGCCGTCGAGCACAAGCGGCAGTCCGACGGTGTCCGGGAAGCCGAGGAAATTGAGCCGCTGTTGCTGTCGGAGCACCGACTCTCCGCCGATTCCCGGCGTCACACCGGGAATCGGAAGCACCGGCCTTTCGGATAGCGCCGTCACCCGATTGGGGCCCGCTACCGAGAATCCCGGCGCGATATCGATCCTAAATGGCCTCGTGATCCCGTCGACTACGAGCGTGCCGGCGATCGTACCTTGGAAACCTTGCGCGCTCGGATCCGCGTCCATGATCGAGCTGAAGCTGGCATTCGTGTTCGGCGCGAAGAAGAACACGCCAGACGAGCCGAATAACCGATCCGGACTCTGGCCCGGCGGAATGAAGCGGTCCGGCAGAATCAGCTCGCCCAGGATCTCTTGTGTGCCGGCTCGCTTCACGAGAAAGCGACCGAAGAACGAACCCGACGGCTCCTCGACGATCGTCGGGCCGCCAAAATCAGGAGTGAGGAAACTCGTTCCGTCGAAGTCGAATTTGATCACGTCGCCCGTCTTCCCCGCTGCGACCGCTTCTAGCCCGGGAAAGCTGGCAGTGAGGGCAACGTCAGGCACGCCGGTGAGCACGAACCGCTGCCCGGCCGCGAGCGCGGGATCGAGCCGAATGCCGAACGGAATACGGAACACTGGATCGACGCCGACCCGGAGTGTCGATCCGCCAGGCAGCGTCAGGCTAAAGATGAGCAAGTCGGGATCGAATGTCGCCGTGAAACCAACGATCCGATCGCTGCCGGTCCCAGTCGTGCTCACGCCGACATTCTCTGGAGCTGTCCCGATCGCCTCAGCCAGGCTGTGAGCAAAGTCCTGCACCGTGGATGGATCTACCAGGGCATTGAGACTGGCTCGCAACCCGTCAACGAACGCCGTCAGCTGATGCTCGAGAGTGCCGGGACGGCTGATTGTGAATGTGCGGTCGTTCGGGTCAGGAGTCTGGTCGAGTCCGCTCGCGAAACGGACCGTGAAGCTGAGCGGGGTGACAACGTCGATCTCGCCCTGAACCGTGAGCCCGTTGCTGAGGTAGGAGACTGTGTCTCCGACAGCGACGCCCCGATTCAAAAGATTGCCGTTGAGCGCAAGCACAACAAATTTCTTAAAGCCGCCCTCGACGAAGACGTCTGAAACGACGAGTACATCCGCGGGACCGATCACGACCGGCTCCGCGGCGCCTCCCAGAATCTGACCGAGCGTCATGCCGCTGAGCGGCACCGGCGCGCCGAGTAATGCTGCGCCGGCCAAGTCTTCGAGAGACTGTGCGACCTGGGACAATCCGTTGACGATGTCCCCGGGTGAAATGGCGAGAAAATTCAGAAAATCCGGGGCCGCACCCACCGGCTCGATCACCGGCTCGGCGTCCGCGAAGCCTTGCCACTTGAAGCGAAGCTGCGCCGTGCCGAGATCGAGCGCCGCTTCGTCGCTGACCAGCCCGGCCACGTCAAAGAGACCGGTGAGTTCCAGATCCTCCACCGTCGAGTCGCCGAGTCGGGTGACCTGTGCCAGCGTCGAAACGTCGCCTTCGATTTCCTCGAGTCGTATAACGCCGTCGGCCGCGCCCGTCCCCGGATCGAGCAGCTTGACATCGATGGTTGAGCCTGGACGCTGCAGCAAGACTGCGCCTTCCACGTCCACTCCCAGGAAGCCGAACGCTCCGCTTCCGTCGACCTCGCCGACCACGCGAAGGTTGCTGATCACAATCTCGGGATCGCTTGCGGCAGTCGGCCGCACGAAAAACCCCTGATCGTCAACGCCGAACACTAGATGAAGCGTCACGTCGGCCGCGATGTTCGCGGTCCCGTCGATGTCGATCCTCTGCCCGGGGAGCGCTGCAGAAACATCGAGATCGGCCAGACCTTCGAGCGTCTTGACGATACGCGCATCGAACGTCACGACACCCGCTTGCTGCGAAAGCGTGACATTCCCCGGAATCGTGTCCAGAGCGTCAAGCGCCGAGCGGAATGCCTCCGGAGTGCCAATATCAAATCCTTCAGTGACGTCGAGAAGGTCGAACGCGCTTAGCCCGCTCTCGATCAGCCGCAAGAGGAAAGGCGGCCCGAGCGTATCCACGGTCTCGATCGGCCGCGCCTGAATTCCGCCTGTCGGAGAGGATGTGAGCAATCGAGTGGAGGCGCTGCCTGCACCGCCGAGGGCACTCGGAAGCGAGGTTGCGACGATCGCAAGCTTCTGGCCCAGCACGTCTGGATCGTCGAGGTCTACGCCGCTAAGAAAGGCGTGCAGACCGCCGGCACTTGCCGAGGTCGGACTGACGAGCGGCGGCGGAAGTTCGTCAATCAGACGGCCCTGCGCAACTCCGGTAAAGCTCACGAGCTGGTGAGCAATGCGCCGTTCAAATCGGTCCAGGATGGTGATTCGGTGCCCGCCGGCGCCAGTCCCCGAAATCGGACTCGTCGAAGACCGGGTGATCGGAGCCGCCGGCGCGGGCGCGCCATTCACGAAACGGGAATCGGTGATCCGCACGGTGTTCGTTTCGGCGCCGCCGTCGAAATCTATGCCGCGCGGCAGCACGATCGGCCCGGCGGCGCTGTCGATGATCAGCTCATCGTCGCCAGCGCCGCCGCTGACTTCGATCCGTTCGAGCGACGAGAGCTGGATCTCAAAAGTAGGCAAAGCTGGTAGTGGGTCGCCTCGTCGATGGATGAAACCGCGCAGCAGCCACGGCTCCGTTTCATTTCGCACCAGCCGGATGATGTCCGACTCGGCATCGCTCTGGATCCGGAGCACACTTGGCTTCACCAGCGTGACGCTCGCCGCCGAAATGATCCAGGCGCCGCGTCCGAGCGTGGCGGCTACCAGGATATCATTCTTCGAGTTGGGATTGGCGGGATCGAGCGGCGCGTCCGGGGGAACATAATGTAAATCGGTAACGATCGTGTTGGGAAGCGACCCGCCAAACTCGCTCCAGGCGGCGCCTTCTCGCGGATCGACAGTTCGGAACACGCCGCCCAATCCGCCTACGAGCAGGTGGGTCTTGCGAATCGGGTTGACGCTTCCCTCTACCGTTTTGACGACCTCGATCGTCTTGAGGCTGCTCGACAGGTCATCGAGGTTGCCGCGATTGGTGATCTCGGTCCAGTTGGCCGCGGTCGATCCGTTGTCGGTTGTGCGCCAGACGCGATTTTTATCATCGAGGATGTACGCCGTCTTCCAGTTGTCCGGTTCGATCGCGATGTCCACGACCGTGCTGCCCTTGTACGTCGTAACTCGAGTCGGCAGTCCGTTCCCACTCGTCCGCACCCACAGCCCTCCCGCGGCCCCCACATACATAATGTCGGGTTTTGCGGCGAAACCTTCTCGACCGCCATAGACAAGGGCTGTGATCGGACTGCCGCCGGTGACCGACAGGTTTCCAATCGCGTTCCTGGGCGCTCGCTTGTTGCCCGTCAGACCTCCCAGCGAGCGAAAACTGCTCCCTCTCTTGTTAACCTCGCTCTCCGCCGAAGAAACGATGGACTCATAGAGAAAGTTGGTCCCTAACAGAATGCGCGCTGGATCTACGGCGTTGACGACGTATTCCGGAATACCGACCAGACTCAGGCTGGCGTCAAAAGCCGAATCGAGTAGGCGTCCTCCGGTCCCTGTAACTGTCGGCTCGAACAGCTTGAAGGCGAGCTTCGCTTTTTCGGCTGCGCTGGTGGGCGGAGGACCGAGGTTGAAGCGCTGCCGTCCGATCATGAACGTCGTGACCGATGGACCACCGCCGATCGATTTTCTCGCCCCGACAATCGTGTAATGGACCGAGAAAGGCGACCCTAAGAAGCTCTCGACCGTTACCTGCGTCGTACCGCCGTCGCCTCCGGTTAGATCCTTCCACACGCTCAGGTTCGCCCGGTCCTGCTCGGGCGACCCGACGTCCTGTGTGCCGCCTACGAGCGTGCCGAGAATCGGATCGTAGGCGATGTGCGTGAACTCAGTGAGCTGGAGGTTGCCGTTCACCGACTCCCAAACGCGCGTCGCCGCTGTCCGCGGGTTCTTAAGACGATAGATTCCACCGTCGTCCGCCTCCAGGATATTTCCGTCTTTGTCGAACGTCATCGCCCGTGAGTCGGGGTGCGGTGCAGTCCCTTTCGCCCCGCTCAAGACAACCGGTCTCCACGTCGAGTTGCCGGGAGACGTGCGGTTGAACGTCCCGACGAACAAATTTCCTCGCGACGCCGCCGACGCATCGCCGCCGACGTAGACAAGATTTGCGCTCTGCTCGTCGGCAACCATCGAGAAGTGGAACTTCCCTTGGTTTTCCGTATGGACGGCCGGCCCCGGGGCAAGGCCGATGCTACCGACCGGCACCCAGCGCGTTTCCGCGCCGTCGTCGACGCCTCCCGTGCCGTTGTTGTCCTTGAGGTCCGTGCCTTCAACCGATCGAAAGACACCCGTCAATCGGAAGCCCTGAAATCGGCCGGCCGCATCCTTCACTTCGTTGAGCAGCGCCGCATAAACCGGGTTTCCTCCCGGCGCGCCTCCCGCGAGCTCTCGAAACGGGCTTACGGCCAGCTCGATAATCGTCGCGTGCTGCGTAACGACGTTGGCCGGGGCCGGAGTTCTCACGGTCGGGCGCAGAGCGCCCGCACCCGTGGTGGGCAGTCCCCGGTTGGCTTGAACCCAGTTAATCCCGCCGTCCGTGCTGACGAAGATCCCCTGCCCGCCGGCGACTGCAGCCCAGATGCGATTGCGGTCCAGCGGATCGCCGACCAGGTCGCTCACCGAACCGAGCGGCAGTCCACGCGCAAAGGTGTCGTTTCGGCCGGAAACTTTCTGGAACACAGTGCCGCCGTTGTCGCTGCGCCAGAGCGCTCCGGGATCATTCAGCTCATCGGGGTCCTCCGCCAGGGTCGCAACGAAAATCACCGACGGTTTCGGTTCGAGAATCCGGATGATCCGTTGGCCACTGAAGTCCTCTGTTCCGAGCCGGACCCACGTCTTGCCGCCGTCCGTGGTCTTGATGATTCCGATGTTCGGCCCGCCCTCGTCGCTGAAACTGCTAAACTTTCCCGTCCCGGCATAAACGGTCAGGAACCTAGGCGGGCTCGCCGGATTGGTTGGATCGATGGTGGTCGGGCCAAAAGCAAGGGCTCCGATCGACAGCGACGGGAACTGGTCGGTCAGCGCCTTCCAAGTGGGATTGGCAGCCTTGGCGTTTTCCGTCTTCCACACGCCGCCATTGACCGTTCCGACCCAGACGATATTGGCGTCGGTCGGATCGGCCAGGATAGCCTGGATGGCACCCGACCCCGGGTTGCTCCCGGGAATCGAGATGTTCTTGTTCCCGGTGATGGGCGCCGGCCCTTGCGGCACCCACTGAGCCACGCCCTGGACGGACAAAACAGCAGCCGCAACGGCGCCAAGGCTTCCGGCGCTTGGCTGAAGTTTTTCGTATCCTAAGAGGTGCCTCGCTTCATGCTCGATGACCTCGATCAGCGCCGCGGTGTAAGTCTCGGCGCTCATGCCGAGCTCAACAATGTTCTCGCTGAAAACAAAAGCGATGTCCCTCTTGTCCTGGTTACCGATATCGACCTGTTCGGCGAGACCATAGAACGATCCATGCTGCGAAAATCGTGAGTCATCGCCGCCGACGTAGATCGTAGAAAAAGGTAAATCGGTCTCGGGTTGGCTGGCTATGAAGCTCACGCCCAGCTCGACAAATTGATCGTTGAGCGATGCGACGATGGCTTCAATCAGGGTTGCTTCCGCTATCGCTATTTCGCCCGGCATAGCGAATGGGACCACGTCAACGTCTTCTAGCTGAACAGGGCCGTTGTACCTGAGTCCGGACGCGCCGTCGAAGTCGAGATAGAACAACTGTCCGCCGAGAAGCGAGAGATCCTGATTCACCAACCGCATGGCGCCGAGATTCAAAATTGGGCTCGCTGGCACATCGGTGACATCGAAAATTTGCTGCTCGCTAATCGTATTGTCGAACCACAGACCCGCCTGTAGGGTGCCGTCACCGGCGATAGCGCCGCCATTCTGAACCAAATAGCCGGAAACGGTCAGTGATGCGTGTATGGTTAAAATGCCGTCATCCAGCGTTAGATCAGCATCGATTACCGAATCGGTTCCCAACGTGAGCGAGCCGCCGATAATATTTAGCGATTGGTTGGTAAGGAGCGAATGAGCGGCTTGCTCGCCAGAACGAATGACAACGGAAAAATACAGTTCTCCGCCGTCGATCAGGACATCATCGCTGCTATCGGGCGTGCGAGAAACGCCTTCGATGTCGACCCAGTTGAGAGGATCGTCCCAGAAACCGCCGCCCGCCCGCCAACTAATGGTAGGGGTGAATGGAATTGATGCGCCGGCAAGATCGAAAATTTCGCTCGGCTGCGGCGTGGGCGTATGATCGAGCCACTCGCTCGCCTGAATCGTTCCAGTGATGGTGCCGCCGTAGTGATCCAGATAACCGTAGACCGTGAGTGATTCGTTTACGGTTAGAGTACCGGCATTGATCGTAAGATCGGCGTAAATTTCCGAATCGGCTTCCAGCGTCAATGAACCGCCGGTAATGTTTAGCGGCTGATAGCTGCACAAGCTATGAACGGCTTGAGCGCCGGAGCGAACTGTTACCGTGAAATAGGAATCTCGATTGTCGATGAGGACATCGTCGCTTGTGGTAGGAACGCGGGATACACCATTACTGTCGATCCAGTTTAGCGGATCGTCCCAGTAACCGTCGGTGTCTGAAATCCAGGCAATGGTCGGTGCAAGGGTTAACGCTTCGCTGGGGGCGTTGGCGACCCGAAGCGTATCAATCAGTTGTTCGGTGATGCTTTCCGCATCAAGAGTTTCGAGTTCCGGGTTTTGGGTTTCGGGTTGATTCCACTTGACACTCGCCAGTCGCCACTCGCCACTCGTCGCCTGCGACTCGACACCCGACACTCGACACTCTAAGTTCACGACACGCCGGATGCCAGGCCGAATGCCCGCGTCCATGAATGCCGTTGCGGCATTACTACCGTCAGTGTGCCCTAATCCCAAATAGTGACCCAGCTCATGTGTGAGCACGGTAAGTAGATCAATTCGACCCTCCGCTTTGCTGCCAGTGATCGCGTGCAGTTCGTTTTCTTGCTGGACGAATTCTAAATTGTCCTCAGGATTGAGATCGATATACCAACCAAAGCCATTGGCATTGCTGTCGATTTTAATTCCTTCTTCGCTCGCTTCCGCCAAAGTCCAGCCGAGAAGGTCGACGATCTTGATCTCGACTTCCCGCGCCCGCTGTAATTCCTCAGCACTGAATCCGATTCGGCTCAATTGCTCGACGGCTTCTGCGATGAGGGGGTCAAGGATTGAGGGTCGGGGGTCGAGGGTCGGGGATGGAGGGTCGAGGGGGGATGAGTGAGGATCGAGTGACGAGGATTGAGAGGTTTCGAGTTTCGGGTTTCGGGTTTCAACCGCACTCCCATCACTCGTCGTCTCATTCCAAGCATCGAAGCTGACCGTGATATTAGAATCGCCCGGCACCTGCTCGATAATTGACTCGTCATTGATGCGCGGCGAGTCGATCGGTTCTCTTGAGCTGTCCGTCGTCACTGCCGATTCAATCGTAATCCGCCCGTCCGTTTCATCGACGCCTACAATCGGATCGATGGTCAACACGAGCTGTCCTTCATTGAGACTCAGACTCTGCAGATCGATCAGCGTCGCCCCAAACGCAGCTTCAGAGCGGATTTGAAAATCGATCTCCAGCAAACTCCCCGATCCCGCCGTCAACGCCGGTTGGGTAAGCAGTGAAATGTAGATTGTCCCCGCTGCGTCATCGACGTTGACAAGCAAGCTGCCGCCGCCGGTTAATGATCCGGTACGAATTCCACTCGATGTCACATCCAACAGGCTCGTGTCGTAGACAATCTTCAGCACCACCGATTCGAGTAGATCGGCATTATCTATATTAACCGGCACCGTGACCGTGCTTCCCGGTGTGCCGGTGATATCGGTCGGCATGCTCACTAACGGATCGGCGACGGGCGCAGGAACGACAATTCCCGGCAGCGGCGGGATCTCCGGCCGGTCGATGCCGACCACTTCCTGCAAGATTCTCGTCGCATCGAGAGAGGTGATGAGACCGTTGCCGGTGACATCGCCGACGAGGACGGGATCGAGCAGCGGGAAGAGCGCAAATCCTGAATCCAACCCGGCGGCAACGCGCAAAATCCGCTGACCGTCAAGCGCGCTGTAAGTACCCGTGCCGGTGGCGTCGCCGGGATAGGCAACCACATGAATGGAGTCGTCGCCCACCGTCTGAAGCTCATTGACTCTCGCGTCGGTGAAGTGCAGCACGTGCTTGGCGCGGTAGGGCGCCGTCGATGGTACGGTCGCTTGGATGAAGAGCAAGTCCTGGAGGCCGGCATTGAGCGCCGTGGGAAGGGCGATGTGTAAGCGCACGGTCCCCGGCAGTGTGAGATTGGGCTGAACCGACGCACTGCTCGGCAGTGTGGCGCTGGGCGTGATGCCGCTGATCGTCAGCAAGTCCGGATCGTAGGTGAACACCAGATCGACGGAGTTGACGCCGAGGCCATCGCTGATCCGAAGCGGAATTCCCGCTCCGCTCGCCGGCACGTTTACCGTCTGTCCGGGCCCGCGGGCAAAGTCGGGCAGGCTTAGCGTCGGCAATCCCTGGGGCGATATCGCAAACGCGGCAATATACGGATCGCCTGCGCCGCTAGTCTGATTGCCGTCGAGCATGCTGCCGTCGTCGGCGCGGAAACCATTGACACCGCTTTTCAATGTTACCGCATAAGTATCAGGCAAGAGCGGGCCGCCGGTCTTAACGAACGTCATCTGCCGTCGGGTCTGATCGAACACTAAAGAGCCGCTCACCGGGCCGCCGATAGCGCCAGTAAGCTCAACATCGGCTGCGCCCAAGCCGCCTGTCTGGGTGTCGACTAAGTTGAGTCCGGAAAGATTCGGCGCGCGCGTAAAGCTTATGATAAAGCCGGTAGAGGTCGCTTGCAGCCGCTCGACGGCGAACGCCGGAGCCCCAGGGCTAACCGCTTGGACTACCGTGCTGTCATTGGTTACGCCGCCGTTGTCGTCGCTCAATTGCACGGTGAGGGTGAAAACCCCGGCTTCGCTGTAGACATGATCGAGCGTGAGGCTGCGCGATAGAAGGGCGATGTTTTGCGCCGGGGAGTTATCGCCGTAGTTAATGAGCGCCGTCCAGGTATCCTGTCCTGGATCGCTGAAGTTCACCGTGCGTAAGAAGCGCACACCGGCATCGATGGTCGCATCGGCGCCAAGCTCGATGGCCGGGGCGACGTTTTGGACGTCGATGTTAAATACCTCGGTGTCGCTGCCGCCGAAGGCATCGGTGATGGTCACCGTGGCGGTGTGCGGCGAGTCGTCGGTGAAGACGGTCTCCAGTACGAAGGTCTTGTCGGCGTTGAGCGCAAGCGGCAAGAGCGGCCCGTTGTCGTAGCGCACCGTGGCACTGAAACTGTCTTCTGGGCCGCTTAAATCGGCAAAGCTTCCTTCGGCCGCGAAGCGTTCTCCTTCGTTGACCATGGCCGGCGCAGAGGCGGCGATCGCTGGGGCGAAGTTGGCAAAGATGACCAATTGGCTAGCGCTCGTGCTCCCGCCGTCATCATCTGTCGCCGTAACGATGACCGTGTAGCTCCCCGGGAGGTTATACAGATGGTTAGCGCTAAAGGTCTGGGCGGGGCTTAGGGCGAGCACCTGTGCGGCGCTGCCGTCACCCCAGTTGACTGTGAGTGTATGGCTATCGAGCGTGCCGTCATCGCTGACGGTGCCGCTGACCGTGAGAGTTGCGTCTTCGTGGGGTGCGCTGGCCGCTATCGTGAGGTTCTCGATCTTGGGGGCGGCGTTGTTGACGGTTATCGTAGTCAGCATTTCGGCGCTGTTGGCCGATTCGTCCGCGACTGCGACTTTGATCAAATAAACATCGCTCGGTGTCCCCGTAGGATTGTCGTCCAGGTACCGATGCGCGGCGGTGAAGCTCGTGCTGCCAGAAGACCGGGCGATGTTTTCAATGAATCCGTCGCCCCAGTCGATGGTAATAATAAACGCATCCTGAAGGCCGGGGTCGCTGAAGCTGCCGCTGAAAGTGAGTATCTCGTTTTCATTAACCGTGGCGGCGCTGCGCAACAACCCGCTAAGCGCCGGCGCGACGTTCTGCACGGAAACATCAAGTATGCCGGCGGCGAGATGAAGGCCGTCCTCGTCGGTGAGATCGAGGCTGATTGTGCGTAAGATCGTGCCGTTAACATAAGTATGCGTCACGATCCGCCCGAGGGTGTTGAGCTCCGCTTGGGTAAACAGCTCAACCGGGCTGCCGTCGCCCCAATTGATTCGATACTGCGTGACCGTGTCGGCGCCCGGGTCGCTTACCGCTCCAATAGTGAGACTGTAGAGGCTCCCCTCATCGACTGAGACCGCACCGCTTAGAATGATCGTTGGCGCTATGTTGGAGACAGTGACAACGGCGCTATCGGTAACCGCGGCGCCGTCGTCGTCGCTGACGGTGAGCGTGACGGTATATGTACCTTCATCGGCCGGTGTAAAGCTAAACGCCGCGGACGTGCCGTTGGGAATCACTTCTCCGTTGGTGGAGACCACACTCCATAGATAGCTATGTGTGTCGCTCGCGCCGGGATCGGTGACTGTTGCAATCAGCGTCACGGGCGTTCCTTCGTCCGCCGCCTGATCCGCCCCTGCATCGGCCGCGGGAGACAGATTATGCGACATCACTTGGAATGAGGCGCTCACGCTCCCGCCATTATCGTCGCTGACCGTGACGATCACGGTGAACAGGCCGCTATCGGTGTAAATGTGATTGAGGGCGAAGGCTTGGTCAGTCAGTTCCGAACTTGGAATTGTTTCAATCGGCGAGCCGTCGCCATAGTCTATCGTCGCCGTCCAAACATCGGAGCCCGGATCGCTGAACGTCGCCAACTGCGTCAGAGTCTGCCCTTCGTTCAGCTCCGTATCAGCGCCCGCTTCAAGCGAACTCGGCGCGACGTTGCTCACGAAGACATCAACCGTATCGACATACTGTCGATTGCCATCATCGAGATCGGTGACCGTGAATGTGACCGTATAGCGGCCGTCATCGTTGGGCGTGAAGTTAAAATTTTGTGCCGTCCCGTTGGGAATGACTTGTCCGTTATCCGCTACGACCTGCCAGAGCAAGCTGAAGTTGCTGCCGTTGGCCGGATTGGGATCGGTCACCAACGCCGTGAGATTGATTGGCGTCGCTTCGAATGTCTCGCGATCCGCACCGCCGTCGGCCACGCGCAGATTGCCGAAATCCCGCCGCGCAGCTCCCTGTCCCGCGGGTAGGAAGACCGTGTAGGCGCCAGATTGGCGTCGCAAGGTATATCGCCACACGTCATCCCCTTGCGCGGCGCTGGTGGCGCGGACGAATAATGACCCGTCAAAGATGATCGGCGAGTTGGGGGATGACGATAGAGTGCCGGTATTGATATCGGTGGCCAGACTCACCGTGGTGCCGTCATATTTCCAAAGTTCGGTGCCGACTGTACCAGCGGTGCCCGCATCGGCCGCGGCGAAGTAGAGCGTGTTGTCGAACACGATGAGGTTTCCGGGGTTGGACGAACCGATTCCCGGATTGATGTCCGTGGCGCGGCCGACGGTCGTGCCGTCGTAGCGCCACAGTTCCCTGCCGAAGGTTCCGGCAGTGCCGGAATCGGCAGCGCTGAAATAGAGCGCATTGTTAAACACGATCAGATTGATGGGTGACGACGATCCTGTGCCCGGGTTGATATCCGTGATTCGGGTCAGTACTGGGTTGGCGTAGCGCCAAAGCTCCGTGCCGAAGGTTGGATCGGTTGCCGTGAAATACAAGGTTCCGCTGAAGGCAATGAGATTAGACGGTGACGACGATCCTGTGCCCGGGTTGATATCCGTGACCCGCGACACCGTTGAACCGTTATGGCGATACAGTTCCCGACCGAAGGTCCCAGCAGTCCCGGCGTCCTGAGCGCTAAAATACAGGAATCCTCCGAAGGCCATCAGGTTGGCAGGAAATGAAGGATTGGGACCCGGATTGATGTCGGATATACGGGTAACTGTTGTCCCATCATAGCGCCATAGTTCTCTGCCGAAGGTCCCTGCTGTGCCGGCATCGGTGGCGCTGAAGTAAAGCGCGTTGTTGTACTCGGTGAAGTTAGTTGGACCTGATAAGCCAGACCCGGGGTTGATGTCCGTGATCCTGGTAACGGTTGTCCCGTCATAGCGCCACATCTCACTGCCAAACGTCGCGTCTGTGGCGACGAAATACAGAGCGTCTTTGAAGATAGTCAGTTCGCTCGGCGCCGATGATGGCGAACCGACGAAGATGTCGGTGATCCTTGTCAATGAGGTGCCGTCATAGCGCCACAACTCACTGCCAAACGCCCCCGCTCCGCCGCCGTCAAACGCTCTGAAGTAGAGCGCATTCTTGAAAACCTTAAAGCCGGTGGGCCCGGAATCGCCTAGACCTGGATTGATGTCCGAAATCCGCGTGGCGTTCTTGCCGTCGAAGCGCCACAGTTCAAAACCTGCACCGTCGCCGCCGTTTGCCGTGAAGTAGAGGGAGTTATTGAAGATGGTGAAGCCGCTCGGGCTCGACGCTGCGACGCCCGGATTGATATCGATTGGCGCTACTGGAGCCTGGCTGAGGTCGAACGTTTGCAGCGAATTGACCGGCACAAGTTCCACTACCGTATAAGTACCCGGCTCGAGCCCACTGAAAGCATAACTTCCGTTGGCATCGGTGAGCGCGATGGGTTCGCCTTGAACTGACACGGAAACACGGATACCGCCAACGCTCCGGTAGAGACGGCCCTGGCTATCAAATGCGATGTCCACGGCGTTGAACTGTGTGAGCCCGGTGGGCGCGACACCAAGGAGGAGCCCGGTGATTCCGCTATATCTCGCCACGCCGCCCAGATCGCTGGCCACGCTAAGATTTCCCGCTTGATCAAAGGCAATTTTCGGATTTGCACCGATGGCAGCCCCTCCGGGCGCGATGAACACGGCGCCGGTCTGCCCAGGAGCTGGCATGGCTGCGCCGGATGTGCCGTTGAGGCGCACCACGCTGCGCAGCGAGGCGTCGGCAAGATAGATATTGCCGTCAGGATCAATGGCGATATCGGACGGAACGCTAAAAACGCCGGCGATCCGGTCGACGGCGAAATTTCCAAGCAAGGTGTGAGTCAAAGTATCGAAGCGGAGAATTTTGACTTGAGTGGGCGCCGGATTCGCATTTAGATTCAAATCCAGAACGTATAAGATTCGATGGTCAGGACCCACTGCGATCAGACCGGCGTCGCCACCCGCGCCTGACCAGGTACCGTCATCCGCACCCCATGTCGTACCTAAGAATGCCCCGCTGACGCCGTCATAAATGCGAATATTAGCGTCGAAGCTCGCGGCGACATATAACGCCCCGTCGGCACCGAAGGCAATTGACCTCGGACTGCGCGCCTCTTGCACCCCGACCGGCGTGAACGGCACGAACGCGCCGAGCGCTGGCTCGTATCGATGGATACGATCGTTGAGGAAGTGGGCATCGCTGGTGTAGAGCCGCCCCTGGGAGTCAAACGCAAGATAACCGGAAGAACTGCTGCCGATCAGGCTGCCGCCCGAGAGTTGATCGACGGCAAACCACGGAGTCATTGCCGTTGGCGCCGCTGGTCGATCAAGGGCTCCGTTGCCGTTGATGTCCAGGAAAATTTCCACTCCCTCGATCGGACCTTCGTTGCCATCGCGCACGCCGTCGCGATCGAGATCGTTCCACTTTGCACCGGTCACCATGGCAAGGCCGACGCTCAGATCGAAGGACTGCTCGGCGCTGCGACCATGGCCATCACCAGGACCGTACGGACCATCCCGTGCGCTCACGGTGATGCGCGTGACTCCGACGAATTTCGCGGCAGGTGTAATGGTCAACCGGTTGCCAACGATGCTCGTCTCGATATCGGGATTGTCACTAACGGCTGTGTAAGACACCACGTCGCCGGCGTTTGCGTCGGTCGCCGATAACAGCAAAGTCAAACTGCCGCCTTGAGGAATCGCCTGCGGTCCGAGCACCGATGTCCATTGAGGTGTTGCGGTATTTGCGTCGAAGATAAAGGCGAAGTTCGAATCGTCGGCGTCCCGCGCAGCCAACCGTGGCACGAAAATATCCTGAGAGTTGGCGTTCAAAGGGTTACCCTTGAGATTGAGGACCTTGAGGTTCGGCATAACAGCGAGGGGCAATCCGGTGGCCGGATCGATACGCACGAGACGGATGGCGTCGGCGGCGACGGCACCGTCAGCGTTGTTCGTGAGCTCGACGCGAAGCGCCGTGCCGTCAATGCTAAACACACCGAGGCTTTCCCATGGCCGGCCGCCGACCACCGCCCCATTCGGCGCGAACTTCTGAATGATCAATCTCGTCGTGGATTGTTCCGTGAGCGTGCCATCCGGATGGGTCGTAAGAACAACCGTTGTGTACGGGGCGTTGCTTGCCCTGCTTTCATGCGCCGGCCATGTGGCAAACACCTCATACGTGCCCGGCACCAGATTGGTAAATTCCCATGAGGCAACCACAGTGGCGACGCTGTTCACGGCCGCGTGAAACCTGTAATCCTGGTCAAAGGCACTAATCACTGCACCGATACTGGCCTGCCATCCGCCGTCGAGTCCGAGTATCCGCTCGGAGTAGCCAGGACCGCCATCGTCGATGACATACTGTCCCGCGAAGGCGCCGATATCGGCAATCTCGTTGCCGTCCAAAAAAACCAACTGCAATGCATCGAGCCCTGCGAGCGGAGTGATATCCTCGATCTGATTGTTCGAGGCGCTGAGCGACTGCAGCGAGGCGAGCGACCGCAGCGGGGCGAGACCGCGGATCTTTTGACCTTGGAACAGATAAACAGCGCCGGCTTCCGACACCCCGCTCGGGTCTGCCAGCGGGGCGCCGACCACCACCATGCCGTGCGCGAGCGCTACCGCTTCACCAACATGATCCTCAGTCGTCAGCGCCGGGTTGAGCAGCATTTGCAGCAGATCTCCACTCTTGGCATCGAACAAGTAAACGGCGCCCGTGTCGAATCGCCCATCTTGATCGTTGCGCGGGACGCCCACGGCGATCAGCTCGGAGGAGGCAGCCAACGAGGATCCAAAGAGATCGAAAAAGCTTGCGCCAACAGGCTTCGTTAACGTGAGCTGACGCACACCGGTTTTGTTGTCGAACGTGTAGACCTTTCCGGCGTTCGCCACAGAGCCCACGTTCGCCTGCGGCGCGCCGACGATCGAGCGATCTCCAGCCAAGGCAACGGCGCTCCCGAAGCTGTCGTTGGACAACGGCGTTGGATTCAGAAGCGCTCTGACGAATGCACCGGTTCGTGCGTCGTACAGATAAGCGGCCCCTGTGTTCGGCGCGCCGGTTTCGTCGCCAGGCGCACCGACGAGGATGTAGTCGTTTGACAGCGCGACCGAAGTGCCGAACTGGTCACTTGCAAGAGAAGCCGCTTTAGTGAGGGCCGGAAGCAAGACGTTGCCCGTGAGGGCATCAAATAGGTATACGGAGCCGGCATCTACTGCGCCGGCGTCATCGAAGGACGCGCCGACCAGTGCCCGGCTTCCAAAAATCGCGACCGACGACCCGAACTGATCGCCCGCAAATGGAGCCGGGTTAGGCAGAGTCATCAGCAGCGCCCCGGTCCGGATGTTGAACACGTAAGCCGACCCGGCATTGTTAGCTCCCGCATCGTCGGAGGGAGCACCGACGAGAAGGAGGTCGCCGTCGACGGCAACCGCCCGCCCGAAGTTGTCGCCCACCGCCGGTGCCGGATTCACGATCGTCCGCAGCAGCGCGCCGGTGCGGACGTCGAATACATACACGGCGCCTGCATCCTGAGCCCCGGCATCTTCATTGGGTGTTCCAACGGCCACGAAGTCACCCGACGCCGCTATGCTCCAGCCAAACCACTCGCCTGAAAGCGCTGTTGGGTTGGGCACCGTTCGGAGCAGGTCCCCCGTTATAGGAAGCGCGACGTTCAATTCCGGCTTGCCGTCAAGGCTCACGGCCTTCAAGCGGCTCAGTCCTTCCAGCGGACTCAAATCCGTCACCAAATTGAAATCGACACTAATATACTCGAGTCGTTGCAGCCCTACCGGTGTTCCGACGGCTTGTCCACTGCTCACCGTGGCGGGCATTAGCGGCGACAAATCGGTAATGCGGTTACCTGCAAGAGCCAGCACACGCAGATTGACGGCGAACTCCAGACCGGGCAGATCGGCAATGCCGAGCCCGCTCAGATCGAGTCGGGTAAGCTGGGCCATTTGGCCGGCGTGGATCGGCTCCTGCGCGATGAAGCTGCCGTTGTGTTTGGTCGTAACCGGCTGGCCCAGCGCGCGAGCCAGCGCGATTCGTAACCCGTTGTCGTGGAAGTAATCGTCAATCACAGGATCGGCCGGCTTAAGCTCCCTTTGACTTGTAGCTGTATCTTCACCGCTGGCGACGTTGCCGCGGAATTCCGTATTCTCTTGATCGTGAGCTTCGATCGCTTCGGCGACAAAGCCATCGCTGCCGCGCTCGCCAAACAGGCGATCGAGATGTCTATTGCCGATCAACAGGTCGTCGCCATCGCCGCCGTAGATGACATCGCGATCCGCGCGCGGCTGGGCAAAGCCGACGATTGGAGCGATGACGTTGATAGGGAATGGCAGCGTGCCTGTTTGCGTGGTCGCCGGATTGTAGACCTTCAGATAATACGTCCCGGCCGCGGCGGTGCGCAGGTCGACGATCGATTGTTTCGCCGCCAGCAGTGTGCCGCTTCCATCGTACAGATCGGCGACCACGCCGTTGGTCTCCCGCGTGGTAACTTTGAGCCCAGTCTGGCGCGTCAGAACCGTCGAAGAATAAATCTGCAACGGACTTGCCGCATTGGGGCTATCGAGGGCGAGACGGAACGTCATGCGCGTCTTGCCGGCGGCCAAGGCGTTGCGCACCGCCTCTGTCACATCGATCCCGATTACGAGGTGGAGCGAGGCATCCGTCAAAGTCACCGGCCCGTCAACAAGTATTGTCTGGAATTGGAGCTCGTCAAACCCACTTCCGCCTACGAGCGATAGGCTACCGTCGA
>Ga0073934_10001515_pt1 | contig 55109 bp, 58 predicted proteins | sample LarsenN4metaG_FD_76834 | JGI IMG/M metagenome (GOLD analysis project Ga0073934, IMG submission 76834) | Hot spring sediment bacterial and archeal communities from British Columbia, Canada, to study Microbial Dark Matter (Phase II) - Larsen... ...
CGGTTTGGTTCGACCAATATAGTGTAGAGGTTCCCCTTTGTTTTGAAAATGTCCGAACTCTCGTCCGAAGGTCAGTTTTACGATTTAGATGACACCTCTGGTTTGAAATACTGCTTCGGCTTCTAGGGGTGTGAGCGGCGTCCGCTGCTCACGCCCCTAGAAGCCGATAACTATCTTTTAATTTTTTGTTATATTTGGTCTATTTAGTTATAATATTTTGCCAGCGCCCATCCATTTCACCATCCCGCCCGTATCGTATCTACAAGTGGGCTGATACCCCGTCTGCCGAAGGAGACTGAGCGATGTCTACCACCACTCTCGAACCGGCCGCCCGGCCCAGGCGGCGCTGGTTCAGACGCCAAACCACCCCATCCCGCCAGGTGAAGCGCGACTTGCTTTCGCAGCGCAACCGCCCACTGCGCCGCCTGGCGCGCTTCATTCGCTCGATTTGGTTCTGGGCGCTCATCGCCGGACTGGCCTACTGGGCCTATCAGGTTTCCGTCGTTTTGAACGTCCTGCTGATCGCATTGGGCTTCGCTCTGCGCATCCTGTTCGTGCTGGCCTTTGCCATCCTGCAGTTCGTCGCCATCTTCTGGTTAATGGCCCAGGCCAAGGTCGAGGTGATCCGTCCCCGCGACCCCAAGCAGGTCACCTTCGACAATTACAAGAGCCAGCCCAACCTGATCAAGCTGGTGCGGCAGTGGATCACGCTGCTTTCCGACCTCAGCCAGTTCCAAAAGATGGGCGGGCAGTTCATCAACGGGCTGCTGCTGTACGGCGAACCCGGCACCGGCAAGACCCTGCTGGCCAAAGCCATTCCTGGGGAAGCCGGCATCGCCTTCATCTCGTTCGAAGGCTCCGGCTTTCGCGCCATGTTCCGGGGGGTGGACGTGCTGCGCATGATCTGGTTCGTGCGCAAGGCGCGCCGCCTGGCGCGTGAATACGTGGCCTGCATCGCCTACATTGACGAGATCGATACTGTCGGCATGTCGCGCGGCGGCGTGATGGGCGAGGGCCAGGCGCGCATGGGCATGGGCGGAGGCTTCCCGTTCATGGGCGGCTCGGGCGCACTGACCCGCCTGCTGTACGAGATGGACGGCATTGGCGACCAGTCTCGCTGGGAGAAGCTGTGTGCCAGGATCGCCCGCCAGTTACGCCGGCCATTCCCACCGCGCAAGTGGCACGTGCTGTTCATGGGCTCCACCAACCGGCCCGACGTGCTCGACCCGGCCCTCGCCCGGCCGGGGCGCTTCGACCGCACCATCGTGGTCGACAATCCGGACCGCTCAGGGCGCAGGGAGATCATCAAATACAACCTGGACAAGATCCAGCACGACGACACCATCGACGTGGAAGCCATCGTCAGCGACACAACCTGGGCGACTCCCGCCAAGATCATGTCAGCCATCACCAAGGACGCCGTCCGCCTGGCCTTGTTCGACAACCGCGAGCGGGTCAGCCAGCCCGACATCGAGCTGGCCTTCCAGGAAAAGGCCATGGGCCTGGAGAACCCGATCGAGGAGATGCAGGAAGACCAGCGCCGCCAGGTCGCCTACCACGAGGCCGGCCACACGGTGGCCCAGCACTACCTGCGCCCCAATGAGCGCATTGTGCGGGTCAGCATCATACGCCGCTCGGAGGCGCTGGGCTACGTACTGCCGGTGCCCAACTACGATATCTATGCCTTGCCGCTGCACACCCTGGTGGCAGACATCCTGGTGTCCCTGGCCGTGCACATGGTGGTCAAGCTCTTCCTGGGTGAATACTGGACTGGCGCCACCTCCGATTTCCAGAGCATCCGCAGCCGCATCTGACCCTGGCCAGCCTGGGCTATTTTGGCCCGCCGGTCCACGACCCCAGCCTGCTGCTGCAGGGTGAGTGGAAGAGCCCGCTGATCAAAAACTTCTGGAACCAGGGCGAGGAGAGCGTGGGGAACCTGCTGTGCGGGCACTCCGCCGAGGTGGAAGCGATCGCCCGGGCCCTGCTGGAGCGGGGAGACCTGGCAGGCAAAGAATGCCTGGAGATCATCGAGCGGGTCGCCCGAGGTGGGGAGGGCTGGGAAGCCGCCGGGCAGGAAGCCCCGGCACTGTCGGAGAGCATCCAGGCGCCGCTGGCGGTAGACGCAGCAGACAGATAGTGGGGGTTTGTGTCGTTACGAGCGACGAAGGAGCGAAGCAATCCCCCAGACATTAAGGGAGATTGCTTCGCTCGCAATGACGCTTACGAGGACTTTTTGCCAGGACAGCCTAATACCAGCCGATACGCTGGACCAATCCTCCTATATATCAATTTAATCACCTCCACGACCAAAACGCCAGGCTGCCCGCCGTCAGGTAGCGCGGCTGCAGGTTGCCGGTAGCTTCCACCACGAAGATACCGGCCTCCCCATCCTGGTCGTAGGCCGAGACTACCAGACGCTGGCTGTCTGGCAACCAGATGGTTGCAGAACGCTGGTACTGGTCGAAGAAGCGCAGCATGGAAGCGAATGCCTCGGTGAGCAGGAAGGCTGCCACCAATTGGGTCCTTGCGCTGCCGGTATCCACCACGTGCAGGTTATACAATGTCACGGCTTCACCGCTGCCAGAGCCGGGGGCCGGCTGGGTGGGCTTTACGATGAGCGGCTCAAAGAAGGCAATCCGGCTGCTATCCGGCGACCAGAAGAACGCCGCCACCTTCTCGCCAACCTCGGCGCGCACGGTCTCCAGGTCGGAGCCATCCAGGACCGTCAGATGGCAGGTAGCAGCGGGTGTATCGAAGTCCCGGTCGGAAAGATAGGCCAGTTGCCGGCCATTGGGAGACCAATCGAAGGCGACCATGCCCTCGATCGTCGCCAGCACCTTTTCGACTATCCCCTCGGCATCGGTGAGCAGCAGTCCAGCCTGACCGCCATCGGTTTCGCCGGCCAGGAGCAGGCGACTGCCGTCCGGTGACCAGGCAGGAGCCTGGAAGAAACCCGGCCGCAGTTCCAGCACTTGCTCGTGCACCTCTTCGTTCAGGTCCAGCAAGGCCAGTCGGGCTTCGGCATCGATCGCCGCCGCGCTGCCGATGTGGATCAGGATACTGCTGTTGTCGGGCGACCAATCCCAATACACCGGAGAGCCCGTGCCGAGCTGCCTGACTTCCCCACCATCTGCGGGCACCACCTGCAGGGTCAATTCACCGCTGGATTGATCGGCGGTAAGGAAGCTCAAGAAATCTCCCCTGGGCGGCCAATACAGATAGATAGGCAGCCATTCCCTGTTGTTGACCACCTCGACCCGATTGCCGCCATCCGGGTCGGCCATGTAGAGGGTGACCTAGTCGTTATTCTGCAGGGAACCGGAGAAGCCCACGTAAGCCAGCCGCCGGTTGCCCGGCGCCCAGGCGGGATACTGGTAGATGCGCAGTGCACGGCCCTCCTCGCCCGAAAAGAGCCGGGCGTCGTCCGTGACCCCCGCCTGATTGCCTCCTGCCTGGTCCATGGTGTGGATATTGCCATCCGGGCCAACGTATGCGATCAGACCCAACTTGCGTTCCAGGGCGCGCAGCAGCGGGCTTTCCGGAAGGCGCAAGCCCTGGGGCAGGCAGCCGCCGGCAAAGGGTGCCAGGCCAAAAAGCAGGGAAAAAATCAGGATTTTCCTGGTTGGCAAAACAAACTGCTCACGTTGATCGTTCATGCCCACTTCCCTTCCCCCAACCACATTATAGACAATAATACTCCACTTATTTTACTCGAATTCTGCGCATTCAGGAGTTACGCAAATGAACGGAAAAAGGGCCGAAAATTCGGAATTTTCGAAAATTCTCCCCCAATTCCGTAGGTCCCCTTTTTATCACTTTTGATAGCTTTGGGCTTGGAAAAACCAAATGCCTCAAAAATCACTTTATAATGCAATTGTATAGAACGTGCAAATAAAATTGGAAATAACGGGAATCGAGCGCCGGATACACTGATTATCGTGGTCAAGGGTCGAATCTAGAGGATTCTAGGATGCCATCCATCCTACTGCGAGTGCAGTTAATCGATAATCACCTGCCCCAACGACCGCTTAGCTGCCCGTATTGCGGGAGCCAGATCCTGCAGCGCTGGGGACAGGTGAAAAAGAGCATCCTCGACACCGAAGCCTTCGAATCCAACATCTCACGCTACCGCTGCTACGACTGCCAGCGCACCTTCCGCCGCTACCCGGCTGGGGTCGACCGGGCGGGCCATTCACAGCGCATCCGCAACCTGGCGGCCCTGTCTTGCGCCTTGGGGATGAGCTGCCGGGAGGTGGGGGAGGTGTTCAGCCAGTTGGGGGTGCCGCTCAGCCGTATGACGGTCTGGCGAGACGCCCAGGAGCTGGTCAACCGGCTCGAGATGCAGGGCCAGGCCGACCTGCTCAAGCGCTATACGATCGACCGGGCATACGTCCCCAATGTGAGCCGCAAGTTGGGGGTAGTCCTGGTGCTGAACGTCGGGGCGGGCAAACCCTTCATCCTGGGGACGCTGGACGACTTCAACCCTCAATCCGTTAAAGCCTGGCTGGAACAACTGGTCGCCGATCCGTCGATCGAGATTACTTTGATGGGCACCGACATGCTCAATAGAATCAGCATCTAGGGGCAAGACAGGGGAGCGATTTCAACGGATCGAATCTGCCTACCGAACCTGGGACAACCAGCCTCACCAGGCGCCTCAAATCGCTATAATCAATAGCGAGACAGACAACTGCATACTACTGGTTTCAGCACAGAAAAGGCAAACCTGTCGAAAGGCAGGGGCGCAAAGCCACAACCTAAACGAGTACCGTGATCATCGTCACACCGCCGCAGGGTGGATGGGCTGCCTAGGCTGAAGTTGACCTAGCAAGAAAAGGCAAACCTGTCGAAAGGCAGGGGCGCAAAGCCACGGTCTAACCGCTCAACGGGCTGTACGCCAGCCGTTGAGCGCAGGACAGACGAGCTGCCTAGGCTGATCTCCGAGTGCAATAAGCCGCTTAGGCAGCACACAGCCTGAGCGGCGTTGTCTTATCTGGCGCAAGCCAGTGGCAAGTTCTCGATCCTGCGGAGGGGAAAGATGATTTCAAGGAGAAGGTCACGGCAAGCCATAACCCTGGTCATCCTGCTCTTTATCACGATTAATCCCTGGTGGCAACCCGCAGCGTCCACACCCACCCGCCTGCATCCCTATTTAATCCACATGGCTGCCCAACAGCCGCAGGCCCAGGTAGCGGTCATCGTCCAGGAATCAGGCCACTCCAACCAGGCCAAAGAACAGGCGCTGGCATACGGAGCGCACATTACCCGGGACCTGTGGATGATCAATGCCTTCGCGGCCCAGATGAACGCGGCTGCAGCGGAGGAATTGGCAGGCCACCCATCGGTGCGTTGGATCTCACCGGACGCCAGAGTGGAAGAGGCCAGCCAGGTGATGGAGGTCGCTGCTCCGCCAGTTACCGCTTTCCAGATACCCTCCGGTGACACAGACTGCCCCGCTCTGGTCAACCTAGCAAACCTGGCCAACACCTACGTCCGCTCGATCGGTGCCGACCGCCTGTGGAAAGAACCCGGCATGTGCCTGAACGGCAGCGGGATCACCGTGGCGGTTGTAGACAGCGGCATTCACCCCCACCGGGACCTGCGGCAACGCATCCTGTCTTCGACCCAATATAACACCTATACCGTGGGCATGCCAGACCGCTTCGGACATGGCACGCACATCGCGGGGATCATCGGCGGGAACGGCGTGGCCTCCAGCGGGATGTACGTTGGGGTTGCGCCCGCCGTGAACCTGGTCAGCGTCAAGGTCAGCGACGATACCCGCGGCGCTCTTACCTCGGATGTCGTCGCCGGGCTGCAGTGGATCTACGAGAACCGGCAGTCGTACGATATCAGGTTGGTCAACCTGTCGCTCAACAGCACGCTACTCGAGTCTTACCATACCAGCCCGCTGGATGCGGCCCTGGAAATCCTGTGGTTCAACGGAATCGTGGTGGTGGTCTCGGTAGGCAATAACGGGACAAACGGCATCTATCCGCCAGCAAACGATCCGTTCTTGATCACGGTCGGCGCCATCGACGAAACGGGCACCCCCATCCCAGACGACGACGTGCTGGCTACCTTCTCTGCCTATGGAGAAACCGTAGACGGCTTCAAAAAACCGGAGTTGGTTGCCCCGGGTAAGAACATCGTCAGCCTGCTGTCATCGAAAAAATCTTCGCTGGCCAGGGACCATCCGGAAAACCTGGTCACGAATTGCCCAAAGGGCAGATGCCCATATTTCATGATGTCCGGCACTTCGATGTCCTCGGCGGTTACTGCCGGCGCCATCGCCCTCTTGCTACAGCACGAACCGTGGTTGAAACCAGACCAGGTCAAGTACCGCCTGATATCCACCGCCAGGCCTTTCGCGTCGGGCAATGGCGCCGGCTCTCTGGACCTGTATTCCGCCGTCTTCACTCAAACCGACCTGACCGTCAACACCGGCATCACTCCTAGCCAACTGTTGTGGACTGGGGAAGAACAGGTCAATTGGGACAGCGTGAATTGGGGGTCGGTGAGCTGGGGCAGCGTAAGCTGGGGCTCGGTAAGTTGGGGCAGCGATTATTGGGATCCCTGAACATGAGGTGAAGCATGCATTCGAAGGCGATTCAAGACAATGATCCCATTGCTGATTCGCTAAAGCCCACCACCTTCTATTGGTCTCCTCTCTATGTAAGCCTGGTCATCATCCTGGGAATCGGGATTGCACTACGCGCCATTCAAGAAATCCCCCGAGATATCATCGGCCTGTTGGCTTTCATTGTCATCGCCACAATCGCGGAGCTGGGCAGCGTGGAAATCCGCGTGACCCGCCGACGAAACAATGTGCCGGTTTCCTCCATCTTGGCTGTCGCATCCATCCTCACACTCGGTCCCCTCTCCGGCGCTCTCACCCTGGCAGCCTGCGGCACCTCGAGCATTGTGGTGGCTATTCTGTTCAACAAGGGCCCAGCCGCCAAGCGGGGCGCTTGGCTACAAGGCAGGATGTTCAATCATGCGAAACGGGTGATATCGGCCGGGATCGCCGGTTGGGTATTCACCGCCGCAGGGGGGGTGTCGGGTGCAATTATACGACTCGACAACCTGCTGCCCCTGCTGGCAGCCGCCACTGCAGATTCGGCGTCGAACCTCTCCCTCCACCTTACGGAGCAGATACTGCGCACTGGTCGCCCGGTAATGGAGACCTGGAACCAGGACATTCAAGGATCGGCGCCCTTCGCGATCACTGGTGTCGCCTTGGGGGGCGGTGGTCTGGCAGTGGCCCACGAGTGGCTGGGCCTGCTGGGGGTGGCTGTCTTCTTCTTGCCTGTCCTGATTTCCGGCTACACTCTGCGCTCAGCGCGCAATGCCGCCCTGGAAGAGCAACTCGAGCCATATCTCCAGCCCGACAGCCAGGATGAAGCCAGCCTGCGTATGCTGATGACTCTATCGTTCGTGATAGACGCTTATAATTTGTATACCTACGGGCACTCGACCCAGGTCTCGGTATACGCCAGGGCTATCGCTGAACAATTAAGCCTGCCCGAACAAGAGATCAACATTTTGGTCAAAGCCTCCCTGGTGCACGACATCGGAAAAGTGGGCATCACGGATTCGATCATCGGCAAGCAAGGACCGCTCACCGATGAAGAGTACAACATCGTCAAGCGTCACCCCGCTATCGGCGCAACCATCGTCGGGCAACTGCGTAGCATGGAGCGGATAGCCGAGCTAGTGCGGCACCACCACGAACGCTGGGATGGGAAGGGTTACCCGGATGGAATCTCCGGCCACGCGATCCCCTTGGGCGCCCGCATCCTGGCCCTGGCGGACGCTGTCGATACCCTGTGTTCAGATCGTCCATATCGCCCGACTCGTAACTTCTATGGAGTCTTGGAAGAAATCCAGCGCTGTTCGGGCACTCAATTCGATCCCCAGGTCGTGAGAGCCTTCCTGGCCGTGGTCGAAGAACGCGGCAGCCGCTTCTTCTAGAATTCTGCCACACTAGCTGACCACATCACACCCAATCCGGACTTGTTATACATCGGCCAGAATATGTATTCGAGTCGTTAGGCCAGTTTATAAAATCCCTGACCAGAGATGGATCATGACCAGAGATAAAATGCACCATGATGACTAAAAGAGCCTGGGCTTACGTCATATCGGTCTTTATCATAGGGCTGGCCCTGGCCGGCTACACCCTGGCAAGATTCCTCGACGAACCAGGCATACCGCTCGCATTTTATCTCTTCACCGCGCTGGCCACGATCGCCCAACTCTTCAAGGCCGAGGCACCCACCCACCAGCTCTATCACCCGACCCTGTTGTTCTTATTCGCCGGAGCACTAATCCTGGAGCCCTTCCTGATGGTATGCATGGTGATCACCTATCATGTGGTCGAGTGGGCCAAGGAAAGGTTGGTGAATAGCCCGCACCTGCGCGCCTGGTACCTGCAGCCGTTCAATATTGCCACCCACCTGACCGCCGGCCTGGTTGGCAGGGGTATCTTCATTTTATTTTTGCCACAGCCGGAAACCCTGGGCAATCCCCTGGCGATGGGGGCGGCAATTGCCGCCGCTGCGGGTTGCGTACTCGCCAATCATTACCTGGTCGGCCAGGCGCTGGTGCTGGCGCGCGGCACCTCCTGGAAGGACTCCGGCATCCTGGATACAGAGAATCTGTTGATCGACTTCATGATGCTGATCATGGGCTACAACGTGGCGCTGCTGTACCGGCAGCACAATCCGTGGGTCATCCTGCCCGCCATCGCTCCCCTGTACTTGATTTACCGCGCCCTGGCGGTTCCGTTCCTCAGGCACAAGGCGCGCACCGATCCCAAGACCGGCTTGTGGAACGCGGAATATTTCATGCAGGTCCTAGAAGCGGAGCTAAACCGCTCCAGCCGTTATTATCGTCCGGTTACCGTGGTGATGGCAGACCTGGACCTACTACGCAACATCAACAACGCCTATGGCCACCTGGCTGGCGATGCGGTATTGATCGGAACGGGAAAGATTCTGAAAGATTCTTTCCGGGAATACGACGTGGTTTCCCGCTTCGGGGGCGAGGAATTTGCCATCATGATGCCCGAGACCACTCCCGAGGATGCCTGGGCTCGCATCGAAGGAATCCGTCGTACAGTCTCTCAAACGATTTTTATCTCCCCGATCAACAAGCAGAAGATACGCGTGACGATGAGCTTTGGCCTGGCCAGCAACAACAGCCTGCCCACCAGTGTGAAAGAATTGATCCATCGCGCCGACCTGGCCGTATACCACGCCAAGATGGGAGGCCGGAATCGCACGATGATCTACCGGCGCGAATACGCCCTGATGCCCGAAGCATCCCAATTTATCTTACCCGACGATTATCGCAGGTAATATTCCTTTGCCATGGCGATGCGCCGGCTCAGCGCCGGGTGCGAGTAGAGCAGCCACTCCACCCACGGCTCGGGATCGGCTTCTGCCAGGTTCTGATTTGCCAGGCGGGCCAACGCCGATGCATAGGCGGCCCCTTTGTTGGTTGACTGCAGAGCATAGGCGTCGGCAAGGCGCTCGCGCCAGCGCGAAAAAGCGTTGCCCAACGGCAGGGTGACGATTCCATAGATCCCGATCGCCAGCATAAACAACGGCAAGGCGGCGATATCGGCAGGCCCCTCAAATCGAAAGACCGCTACCCCCCAACGCAAGCCAAGTGAAGCCAGGTACATGCCGCCCAGGGTAAGTACGCTGCCGAAGGCAATCCCCAGGGGGATGTCTTTGTGCACATGGTGACCCAATTCGTGAGCCAGCACAGTCTCGATTTCATCGGCGGTAAACTGGTCTACCAGAGTGTCTCCCAGGATGATGCGCCGGGTGTTGCCCAGTCCAACCAGGGCGGCATTAGCAGCCCTGGTGCGCCGGCTCATGTCGAACTTGAATACTCCACGCACGCGGGTGTCAGCCTTGCGTGCCAGCACCAGCAACCGCTCCGCCAGCACGGCGTGTTCGTCATCCAGCCGTTCGAATTTATAGAACAGCGGAAACAACAAGATCGGAGCCAGGTTCGCCAGCAGGACGTTAAAAAATAAGAGTATTCCACCAGCCCATAACCACCACCAGCCTGGCGCGGCCCGCAAGACCGCGTAGATCACTTCCAGCATGACCCCACCCAGGATGCCGCCGACCCCCAGGACCTTGACCTGGTCGAGAATCCAGGCTGGCAGCGACTGGGTGGAGAGCTGGAAGCGGTGTGGCAGGACGAAGCCCTCGCAGAATGAAAGCGGCAGGCTGATGACGTAGTAGGCAGCGCCAAAGACCACCCCATACCCGGCGACCAGGAACCAAGGATTGGCGCTCACCGCCAGCAGAGCCTGTTTCAGTGAGCCAGACCAACCGCAAAGAAGCCAGGCCAGGGTGTAGACAGCCGTCAGGACCAGGTCTGCCAGAATCAACCTGCGCCCCAGGCGGGCGTATTCTTTGGCTCTCTCCTGGCGTTCTGGATCCAGGTGGGCGTCTTCCACGGCGGTCATTATAACATCGCCAATCCTGGAACCTTTACGATAGTGCCTGATGCCCCCTCGAACGCCGTTCGAGAGGACGAAATCGAGCTGATAAAGCGCGCCCGGCAGCATGACATGGATGCCTGGGAGAGGCCGGTGCGCGCCCATCAGCAGGTGGTCTTCCGCCTGTCTTACCTGCTGCTAGGTGACGCACAGGAAGCAGAGGACAACACCCAGGAGGCTTTCATCCGGGCCTATCGTGCCATGGAGCGCTTCGATTCTTCCAGACCGCTGCACCCCTGGCTGCTGCGCATCGCTGCCAACCTGGCCCGCAACCGTATGCGGTCCAGTGGGCGCTACCTGGCTGTTATTCGGCGGCTCATACAGCACGACCGCAGCATTATCCTGGTTCCGAAGAGGTCAGCGCTCGACGAGAAGAGACTCATGAGCTCTGGCGGGCCATCAAAAAGCTGAAGCCGGCTGAGCGGGAGATCATCTACCTGCGGTACTTCCTTGACCTCTCAGTGGAGGAGACCGCCCTGGCTCTAAAACTGGCGGGCGGAACCGTGAAATCCCGCCTCAGCCGGGCCTTGGGCTATCTAAAACAAGTGGTCGAGCGGGAGCATGCCTGGCTGGTGCAAGAGGGACCAGTCTAAGAATTTCTGAATAAAAATATGACTCACAAGGCAGGCAGCATGATGCAGGATAGATTAAATAATTGGGAGGCGCACCTGAAGAGCACCGCGCAGGCCTTCCTCTATCCACCCACCCCAAATGTGGCCCAGGCGGTCATGCAGCGCCTGGCCCTCAGGGGGCAAGCCCGCCGGCGCGCCCTGGGGCGTCTCGGCTGGGTTACCCTTGTTCTCGCTGTCATAGGGGTGGCGATCACCCTAGCCGTGCCTACGGTTCGTGCAGCCGTGCTGGAATTCTTGCAGATCGGGGCAGTGCGCATCCTGCTGGCACCTCCCACTGCTACCTCACCACCTCCACTCCTGAGCCCTTCGTCTGCCTCTCTGCCTCCCATCCCCACCTCCCAGCAGACCTTCGACGATAAAATTTCACTGCTGGACCTGGCGGGAGAGACCAGCCTGGATGAAGCTAGGACATCGGTTGACTTCCCGATTCGCCTGCCTGCCTACCCCGCCAGCCTGGGACTGCCGGATGATGTCTACATGCAAGACCTCGGCGCGCCGGTGGTGGTGCTGGTTTGGTCTTCACCCGAAGACCACGGCAAGGCCTGGCTCAGTCTGCACATTATTCCATCTGGCTCCTATACATTGGAGAAGGTGCAGCCCCGAGTGGTCCAGGGGGCCACCGTAAACGGTTTGCCGGCGGTCTGGGCAGAAGACCCAAACCTGCTGAGGCTGAGGAATGGGAACACCGAGTGAAACGTTTGATACAGGGGCACGTACTGGTCTGGGAGGAGGCCGGTACAACCTATCGCCTGGAATGCGACCTGTCGCTGGAGGAGGCCCGTTGGATTGCCGAATCCCTTCGTTGAAAATAACCCGGCGCGCATTTTATTGGCACCTGAATGGAGGGATATAAGACCGTAATGGGTATAATTACTCCCAGGTGCTGTAAATGATTCCCGGCACAAAATCTGAGATTGATACCGAGCTGCTAAACAGCGTAATCGGGAGCTGTCGATATCAAATCACATCGCTGAAGCGATCAACCGCTCGGTCGACCTGGACCAGACCCTGCAGGTGGCTCTGGTCCAGGTGGCAGCTTGCTCGACCTGTCCATAGGCTGGGTATGGCTGGTCAGTGATGAAAGTGGGGAAACATACCTGGCTGCCGCGCACAACCTGCCGCCAGGTTTGGCAAATAACTCGCGCATGATGGAAGGCTCGTGTTATTGCCTGGACACCTATCAGGCGGCAACCTGGACGGGGCAGCCAACGTCAACGTGATCACCTGCAGCCGCTTGGAGAAGCTGGCAGACGGCACCGATGGGCTGCGCTATCACGCCAGCATTCCGCTCTATGCTCGCGGAAAGAATCTGGGGGTGCTCAATGTTGCCAGCCGCGATTGGCGTCGGCTTACCCCTGAAGACCTCAGGCTGCTTTACACCATCGGGGATATGCTGAGCATCGCGGTGAAGCGGGCCCGCCTGTTCGCCCGCAGCGCCGAGTTCGGGGCAGCAGTCGAGCGCAACCGGCTGGCACGCGAGATCCACGACACGCTAGCCCAGGGGCTGGCCGGCATCGCCCTGCACCTGGAGACTGCCGATGCCCTGCTGGAAGCCGGTTCAGATCCCCACAAGGCGCGACTGGCCCTCCGGCAGACATGGCACCTGACCCAGGCCAACCTGGACGAAGCTCGCCAATCCGTGCTGAACCTGCGCGCTGCCCCACTTGAGGGCCAGACACTCCCCGGAGCGCTGGCAGACCTGGCCTCCACCTCGAGAACCAGGGTAGGCCTGCAGGTATCATTCACCGCGAAGGCCGAGGCGCATACACTGCCCTTGCGCATCGAGAACGGCTTGCTGCGCATCGCCCAGGAAGCCCTGGCTAATGTTGTACAGCACGCCCAATTCGGCATGCTTCGATGTTTTTGACCATTGCTCACCGCCAGGTAACACTGGTGGTGGAAGATGATGGTATGGGTTTCGATCCCAGGCAGGTGCCGGCGGGCCACTATGTACTGATCGGCATGAACGAACGCGCCAGGTTGATGGAAGGCAGCTTCAGGCTGATAAGCGCCCCCGGGAATGGCACTGCCATCACGGTGATTGTGCCTTTGGTAGACCTGGATGATCGCACGCTGGGAAAGGCAGGCAGAAGTGCGCATGGCTGGCGTGATCCGCATCCTGGTCGTCGATGACCACTCAGTTGTGCGGGATGGCCTAGTCGCCATGCTCGACACCCAGGCAGATTTTCGAGTGGTTGGCGAAGCGGCGGGTGGGCAGGAAATGTTGGAGAAGGTTGCCATCCTCCATCCCGACGTGACTCTGCTCGACCTGGAGATGCCCGGAATGGATGGTGTGGAGGCCATGCGCAGGTTGAGCGCCGATTCCCCCTCCCCCCAGGTGATCGCCTTCACCGTCTTCGACACCGACGAGCGCATCCTGGGCGCGCTCCAGGCCGGTGTGCAGGGCTATCTGTTGAAAGGTGCGCCGCGCGAGGAGATCTTCAACGCCATCCGAGTGGTCAGCCAGGGAGGATCTCTGCTGCAGCCGGTAGTGGCATCTCGCCTGCTATATAAGATCAGCCGCCAGGATGCGCAGGAAAACCGCCGCATTTGACATTGCGCGAGAGCGAGGTACTGCATTTGCTGGCCGAGGGACGGCAGAACAAGGAAATCGCCCCACGGCTGGTGATCAGTGAGCAGACGGTCAAATTCCACGTTTCATCAATCCTGGTCAAAATGGGCGCCGGCAATCGCACCGAAGCTCTGCGCATCGCTGCCCAATTGGGCCTGATCGAGCTAAAGTCCTCATCCTGATTTTCCTGACCTTTCGTACAGGGAAGAATCCCGCCTTTCGTCCATGGCGCCCTTGAGGCCATCCGGAGATAATCCACCCCGGCTGGTATTATTTCAGTCCTGGAGGCCAAAAGGATGCACATCAAGCTGCAGAGACATACTCTCGCCTCGATAACCAACATGCCTGAGGTATTTCAATGAACCGCGGATCTATTCCCATCGCTTTGATCACCGTCGCCTAGCGCGGCCTGGCCGTATTTGGCTGGGGGCTGATCCTGGAGGCGCGTGGCGAGGAAGCACTTGAAGCGGCTCGCGCAGAACCGGCCGTTCACACCCAGCCGATTGCCCTCGCAGGTGACGTGACCGATCCTCAGCATCGTAAGGCGCTGGCGAAGGCTGAGTTCGATGCCGGCGGGCTGGAGGTCTTGGTCAATAACGCCAGCCTGCTCGGCCTCAGCCCACAACCATATCTGCTGGATTACCCGCTAGACATTTTAGAACAGGTGTTTCGCACCAACGTGTTCGCCCCCCTGGCCTTGATTCAAGCCCTGAAGGGTGTCATGAAGTCCGGCGCACACCTGATCAACGTGACCAGCGACGCTGCCGTAGAAGCTTACCCCGGCTGGGGAGGCTAAGGATCCAGCAAGGCGGCCCTGGAGCAGCTCAGCGCCGTGCTGGCTGCCGAAAATCCAGGCTGGCGGATCTATTGGGTGGATCCGGGGGATATGCGCACTCAGATGCACTAGCAGGCTTTTCCTGGAGTGGAGCCATCAAGACCTATGAATCAGAGCACCTCCCTCGACACCCGCTTCACTCCCCTGACCCCTATGGACGAATGCCCCATACATCCGGTGAGGTTTGAGCCATTCACCTTCGAGCTGCCCCCTGAGTTGGAGGCCAGTGAACCGCCCGAGGCGCGCGGCATGCGCCTTGACCAGGTGCGGCTGCTGGTTTCTTACCGGAGTGAGGGCCGGATTGTCCACGACCAATTTTGGAATTTGCCACGCTTCCTGGAAGCCGGCGAGGTGCTCGTGATCAACATAGCCGTACCCTGAAGTCCGCCCTGCCTGCCAGGCGAGCCAATGGGCAAGCATTGGAGCTGCGCCTCTCCACGCATATGCCGGGCGATCTGTGGACTGTAGAACTGCGCCAACGGTGGGAAGATGGCGTCGGGTTGTTTACTTCAGCGCACCCGGGTGAGGCGCTTACCCTGCCGGCGGGAGGGCCGCGCCAACCTGCTCGTCCCTTATCTCACGGACCAACGGAGAGACAACCCAGCGGCGCATGCCCTTATACGCTTGTGAATTGCCAGCCTGGAATTGCCCATCGATACCGCAGATTACCTCGAAATACATGGCGCTCCCATACGCTATCGGCACATCAAGCAAAATATCCCCATCGATGGTTATCAAAACGTGTACGCCATGGAACCAGGCAGCGCAGAGATGCCTTCCGCCGGGCACGCCTTCACCCCCGACTTGATCACCACCCTGGTAGCCAAGGGGGTATACCTTGCCCCCCAATTGTTACACACCGGCGTCTCCAGCCTGGAGACCGGTGAGCCACCCTATGAGGAGTTCTACCGGTTACCAGCCTCGACAGCCCGACATGTTAACCCTGCTCGCCAGGAACGCGGACGTGTGGTCGCCGTGGGCACAACGGTAGTACGGGCCCCGGAGAGCGCGGCTGACAAGCAGGGGATGATTAACCCTGCCGAGGGTTGGGGAGGTCTGGTATTGACGCCTGACCGAGATATCCTGGCATTGGATAGCCTGCTCACCGGCTTTCACGAGCCAGCCTCCAGCCACCTGGATATCCTGTTGGCGTTGACAGGCCGTGAGCATTTATCCCAGGCCTATTAGGCTGCGCTGCAGGAACGCTATCTGTGGCATGAGTTCGGTGACCTGCAATTGATCCTTCCCTGAGAAGGCTCCTCAATCGAGGGACACTCCTGCTGCCCTGGAAGCGAATGTCTGTGCTTCCCGCGTAAGGACAGACTGCATTACCGGCTGGCTGCGCTGCCAGAGCCAGGCAGTCTGGACAAGCATGCTGAGGCCCATCCCTCCCAGCCCGACATATAAGCCTGGCAGGCCGCTCCATAAAACTCCCAACCAGAATAACAGGCCGATGCTGACCAGGTAGATTACTACCGCCTCGGTGATGCCGCGCGTCCTTCGGCCGTGCAGGATGGCGCCCTGGAACCAGCTCTGCAGCACGGCCAAGGCGGGCAATGGTAAAGCCACCCACAATCCTACACGAGCTAATCTGGTCAATTCCCGACTAAGGCCAGAAAATTGCTCAAACCAGAATGTCGAGAGTGGTGTAGCTGCCATTAACATTAGGCACAGGCTGCTGATAAGAGCCAGCCAGATGGTGAATCGCCTCAAGCTTTCCAGGGAGGCAGGCCGGTCCAGCAACGTGACAACCACTTCGTTGTAGGCCATTCCCAGGCTGCGCAGCATGAATATCAGCCCACCCACTACCGGCCAAATCGCCAGCGATTCCAGGGCCAGAGGCATGCGGCTTAAGGCTGCGCTGCCGATGGGCTGGGCCAACATGGTCAACAAGGAGGTCATCACCAGAGGCATGTAGAATGCCAGGAACGAGGCCAGCGTCAGGGGCTGTTCGGTGGCCAAGGCTGGCATCATCTGTTCGCGCAGCACTGGGCGCACCACGATCCCTGAATATAAGGCCTCACTCACCACCCCAGCCGATACCGCACAGGTCGCCACCACGATGCCAGGCTGGGAGCCCAGCAGATAGCCGATCCCAAGCACCAGGACATCTGCAGCCAATCGGATCACCGTCCCGATGCCAACAGTCTGGGAGTGCCCAAATCGAATCAACACCCCCTGATTGAAACGTCGGTAGGCAATCGCCCAGGTCCAGGGTGTCATGATCATCAGGCCGATACGGGCCGGCTCGATGATCTCCTGCGGTGCACCGATTATCACCTTCACCACCAGGTAATAGAGCGGTGTAAAGGCCAGCAGAAGGTGCAAGATGGTCAGGCCTGCGCCAGCGAGCATCATAAAACGCCATATCTTCCTATAAGAAAGCCAGTCCTTGCTCAAGGCTGTTGACGCCGCCAGTAGCATGATGATGGGAGATTCGATGATCAATGCCAGGGGAAACACGACGCCTCCATAGGCTGCCAGGTTGATCTCTGGTTCTGGCAGCCGGGCGACCACAGCGCTCAACACCGGCAGCTCGGCCCCCATCAGCAGCCAGCTAGCGGCCAGTGGCCACCAGGTGACGAAGATGGTTCTCAGGGAGAGTTTTTCTTGATGGATTGCGGAGGCAGTCATATACCAATTATTAATCGATAGGCATTATTTTGAGAATGGCTTCCAGTATACCCCAAACCCACAGCTGTAAATGACGCGGAACGGACCTTTCTCCGGTACTATGACATTATCGATCAAATAATTGGTTTAAGATGCCCGCTTTTGCTATATACTGAGAGAAGATGATTTAGATGATCAGGCCGGGAGACCAGAACGATATCCACGCGATTTGGAGGGAGGCAGCATGTGCCCCAAAAAAATTATCCTCAGCGGTCTCGGTATTTGCATGGCCTGGTGGGCCTGCAATATACCTGACAGCAGAACAACTGCCGACGGGACCGAGCAAATTCCTCCCCCAAGTAGCGAGGAGAAACCAACCTCGTCAATACTCATCGAAAATTCTTCTGCCACGCATACGACATCGATCTCCAGCGAGCCTGGCTTCGGCAGAGCCTATTTTGTACGCCCCGACGGTGGGTCGGCAGAGCAATGTACAGGCCAGGTGGATTCACCCTATCCTGGCAGCGGTCTGGACCAACCCTGCGCCTGGGATCACCCCTTTCGCGCGCTCCCGCCGGGTGGTTCGAGCCGCATTGCCGGCGGCGACACCCTGGTAATAGCTTCCGGAGAATACCCAATGGGGTTTGGTGCCCCCGGCAGCCAGGAGGCATGTGAGCCGGAGGGGTCATTCATCTGCTACATGGCGCCCGTGCCCGGCGGCCCCGACCCACAGCACCCTACTCGCATCCTGGGTGAGGGCTGGGATGAAGGCTGCGCGGATCCGCCGCAACTCTGGGGCACCCAGCGCGCCGAGCGCATCCTCAACCTGCAAGACGCCTCCAACGTGGAAGTGGCCTGCCTGGAGATCACTGACCATTCGGGCTGCGTCGAATTCCACAGCGGTGGACTGGCCTGCCAGAGAGACAGCTATCCATACGGGGAATGGGCAGCCACCGGATTGTATGCTGAGGACGCCAGCAACGTATTCCTGCACGACCTGGACATCCACGGACTTGCGGGTGCCGGGGTGCAGGCAGGCAGGCTGGAAGACTGGACTGTAGAAGACTCGCGCATCGCTGTCAACGGCTGGGTGGGATGGGAAGGCGACCTCCCCGAAGAGGATTCGAACCAGGGGAACATGATTTTTCGACGCTTGGTGGTGGAGTGGAACGGGTGCGCAGAGAGCTGGCCCGAGGGGCAACCAACCGGTTGCTGGGCTCAGGAGGCGGGAGGATATGGCGACGGGATGGGCACCGGGCCAACCGCAGGGGATTGGGTCTTCGAAGACTCGGCCTTCCTACACAACACTTCGGACGGCTTGGACCTACTATATCACCAGTTGGGCGGAAGCGTGCAGTTGAATCGCGTGCGCGCCGAAGGCAACGCCGGCAATCAGGTGAAAGTCACTGGTGCATTGGAGATCATCAACAGTGTGTTGGTGGGAAATTGCGCCTTTTTCGACAACCATCCATTTACCTATTTGGTGGACCATTGCCGTGCTGAGGGGAATACGCTGGGCATTTTCTTCACCGGCGGGGAGCAGGCTTCCATCATAAATTCCACGATCTATGGGCATGGCGATGGGTTGGTCTTTGCCGGCCCACGCGAAGGGAATCGATGCACCGGTGAAGAAAAGGTCCTCATCCACAACAATATCTTCCTGGGGGACGCCGATTATTTCGATCCAGAAGATGTCACTTTCCTCTTTTACCAGGAAGGCTGCGGGGAATTAATCCTAGTCGGGGAATTCAACATTGCTTTCATGGTGAAAAATACCGATTCGCCCTTCGTCGAGCCTCCCTTCCCCAGCGAGCATAACCTATATCAAGATCCTCTGGTCACAGGTCCTCTCTCAGGAGAGGCCTATTGCCTGGAATTGGCCTCTCACAGCCCGGCTATCGACGCGGGAGACGACAATGCCTGCCCGGCAGTGGACTTGCGAGGTTCCCCGCGACCGTTAGATGGCGACGGCGACGGTCAGGCGAAGTGCGATATGGGTGCCCATGAGTTTTACCAGCAGATGATCTTCCTGCCCCTGGCAATTCGGGGTGGTTTGTAATTCGAAGATTCGTTCCATTCGGTCTATTGTGTATTAACGAAAAATGTTATAAATTAATCGTATATCAATAACAGGGGGTACATGAGAACATGCCAGTGTGGATCGCTCTCCTGTGTTCATCGGAGGCGCATGGATTGGGGAGGAGGTCTGATGTAGATATACAATTGATCAGAGAACGAATTCAAATCATCGATTTCCACGGCCGCACCGTCATTCCAGGACCGATCGATGCCCACAAGCGCTCAGGCTCCATTGGGCTGATGGAAACCGCCTGCATTTACATCAATCCACCTGCAGTGCGCACCGTCACCGCCATACAGGCCATTACTGCCGAAGGCGTCGCCCAAATGCCGGCAGGGGAGTGAGTTGTCGCCCAGGGCTTCAACTCATTCGAAGGTCACCTGCCCGACATGCACGACCGAACCTGATCTCCCCAACCACCCGGTATTCCTTACCGATCAGGGAGGGCACATGGAGGCGGTAATCAGTTATGCCCTGGAGCTGGCAGGCATTGACACCCGCTCTCCCGTCCCACCGCTCGACAATTTTGTCCGCTAGGCCGATGGAGAGCCTGACGATCTGCCCATCAACCACTCCGAGATGGACGACTCTTACTCCGCCTCTTCGGAAGCGTTGGTTAGAGCCACCATAGACCTGGCTATGGTCGGTGGAAAAATCGTCTACCAATATAAGGAGCATCAATGAATGAGAAGAAACGCATCACAATAGGAGTGACAATCCTGGTTGGGTTGAGTCTCAGCCTGACCTCACTGCTGGGGATGACCATTGGAGCACAGGCAGGCAGCCCTTCAGAACGGCCAGATAGAATTGCACTGCGCCCCCAGGCTGAAGGCGCCTGGAGCACGGAGGGCTGGGTGCCTATCGGTCCCGGCCAGACGCTTACCTTCACCCACAGTGTAGGCGGAGACCCGGCGCTCTACGCGGTCGACCTGTGGTTCCTGGATACCGGTCCGGTAAATTACGGTATCAATCAAATTGCTTATGGCGGAGTGGAAGATAATGGCGTCCATTATGGTGCCTACTGGTGGGGATTGACCGATACGCAAATTAACGTGACGCGCGAGACCGGGGACCTGTTTGTCGACCAGGTGTTCCTGCGCATCAGGGAACCAGACCCGCCCGACTGGGACAGCGGCTGGCTCGATATCGATCCGGGAGTAGCCAACATCTTGACTCTTAACCACAACCTGGGTGGGAATGAGGAGGACTACCGGGTAGGCATCAAGTTCCGCGATTCCGACGCCGACGGGCTGGGCATTCACCAGTACAACATCGGCGGGAATGAGGACAGCAACCGATTTTATGGTGCGGCCTGGCTGAACCTGACGAATAGCAGCCTCCATGTGCTACGCTTCGGCAACGATATCTATGCAGACCAGGTGCGCGTCTTCATCAACTTGCCCGATTCTCCTCCTGCCTTCGACAGCGGTTGGTCTGATTTTGCTCTGGGCCAGACCCAGGTAATCTCCCACAATCTTGACATCAATCCTTTCGCCTACGTGATCAGTACCTCCCAGCGCTCGCCGCAACATGGGATTAACATCATGGGGGTAGGCGGTATAGAGTTACACGGGCAGTACCGGGGATCCGACTGGGAATCGATGACCGGCCAAACCATCAGCCTGTCTCGAATGGCACAAGATATCTATGCGCCGGAGATACGGGTGCGCATCTGGACACCCAATTATATATTTCTACCCTCGGTAACAGGTGATTACAGCCCACCGGATTAACGGGTAGAACCCAGCAGTGTGGCTTTCGTGAGTTTCCGGAGGATCGCCGCCCCCATTGCAGCGATCCCCTTATCGATGGATGAACAAATAGTGATAGTATAGTTCTGGCTTTTTGGGAAGTGCGCGGCAGCTATAGTGCACTCCTCAAAAAGTCGATATCAATACGCAATGCTCCTTGATAGATTCTATACACTCAACCATGTCCAACGGGGGTAAAATATTGCAAGATTTATAGCCTAACATACTCTGATATATCCAATATAATTCTTCGGGGAAGGGCAGAATGCCGGAGTCTCAACCTGACTGGGTTTCAGTAGCACGGCTGGTCTTGCTCTCGCGCAAGTTGGATCGCCTGGAAGTGGAAGAATTGACCCCCCCAGGGCAAAGTCAACTATCAGTTCTCAGCCGGTGGACATGAACTGGCTCAGGTGCTTTTAGCGCAGGCGCTCACACACCCGGACGACGCCGTGTACTACCGCTCACGTCCTTTCATGCTGGCAAGCGGATTGACCGCTGCCGAAGCCCTGGCAGCCGGAATGGCGCGTGCCGAAAGCCCTAGCCAGGGAAGGGATGTCGGGGTCGTCTTCAACCTGCCGCGCCGCCAGGGACCGACCGTCCCTCTGTCCTCGGGCGCTGTCGGTGCACAATATACACCCACAATCGGGTGGGCACAGGCTATCCTCTATCGCCGTGAGTAATGAAAGAAACGGATTGGGAGGGAGCAATTGCGGTCGCCATGGGAGGGGAAGGTAACGTGGCCTCCAACGGCTTTTGGGCCGGCTTGAACATCGCTTCTACCCTGCACTTGCCGGTATTGTTTTTCATCGAGGATAATTCCTATTCCCTCTCCGTTCCATCCAGCCTGCAGACGCCGAACGGGAACATCGCCACAAACCTGGTTGGCTTTGGCAACCTGCGTACGTTGCAGGGCGATGGGACCGATCCTCTAGAAGCCTGGGAGCTGATCTATCACGCGATTAATCACGTACGGGGGTGCAATGGACCATGTCTGGTCCGTATGAGAGTACCCAGGTTGAGCGGGCATACCTTCATCGACGGCCAGGCCTATAAACCTCCACAGGTGCGCGTTGCCGAGGCAGCCCGTGACCCCCTGCCCAAAATAATGGAGTTTCTACAAACCCAAGGCGTCTCTGTCGAGGCCTGGGAAACTTTAGAACACGAGGTAGTCCAGGAGCTGGCCTCTAGCCTGTGCTCGGCCGAATCCTACCCCGAGCCGGATCCTTCCCAGGCGACCGTCTCACTCTTCTTATGAGGGCATTCCACCCCGGCAGGGTGGTCTCAGGCCGGAAGCCGCCATGATCCCGCTGGGGAGCGATCGACCCCTACCATTTGGGCCGCGCATCAACATGGTGGATGCAGTCCAGCGGACTCTGGAGGTTGAAATGACCAGAAACCCGGTCATGTTGGTGTTTGGGGAAGACGTGGGCGTAAAAGGGGGTGTTCATGGCGCCACCTTGGAATTGCAGGCGCACTTTGGGTCGGAGCGTGTCTTTGATACCTCTCTCTCCGAAGAGGGCATCATCGGCCGGGCGGTCGGGATGGCCCTGGCGGGGCTGCTACCGGTGCCGGAGATCCAGTTCCGCAAATACGCCGATCCGGCTCACGAGCAGATCAGCGACCTGGGGAGCCTGCGCTGGCGCACGGCCAATAACTTCGCCGCGCCTGTAGTGGTGCGTGTACCGGTCGGTCATGGCAAGAGAACCGGCGACCCATGGCACAGCGTTTCCGGAGAGGCAGTTTTCGCTCACCTGCCTAGTTGGCGCATTGCCTACCCCAGCAACGCTTAGGACGCCATCGGCCTGTTGCGCACCGCTCTGCGCGGCGACGATCCAGCCTTTTTCTTTGAACATCGCGCCCTGCTGGACAGCGCTCAAGCCCGCCGCCCGTACCCTGGCGACGAATATTGCCTGCCTTTCGGGCAGGCTACCTGGTTAATGGAAGGCAACAGACTGACCGTGGTTACCTGGGGCGCCATGGTATACCGCTGCCTGGCTGCGAGTGATCCATTTCGCGGGCAGGTGACTCTTCTGGACTTGCGCACCATCCTCCCCTGGGATTCACACGCCGTGCTGGAGAGCGTCAGTCAGACAGGAAAGCTCCTGGTAGACCACGAGGATACCATCACCGTTGGATTTGCGGCAGAAATCATTGCGACGGTCGCCGGGCGCGCTTTCGCAGAATTGGATGCCCCGCTCACCCGGATTGCGACGCCCGACGTGCCAATCCCGTTCAACCGCGGGATGATGGAAGCCGTCATTCCAGACGAGGCGTCAATCCGGGCCAAGATCTCCGAGCTGCTGGCATACTGAACCACCATGAACCCTGATTACCAATGAAAGCAACAATATTGGATGCTTCCATCTCATGACGCCGCACTCCGTCCAGCTGAGCATCGCCGGAGCTGGTACCATGGGCAGTGGCATCGCCCTGACGGCCCTGCGTGCGGGCTTATCAGTCACCCTTTTCGACCCTTACCTGGAAGCCCTGGATAGGGCGCGGACATACCTACAAGACCACCTGCGGCGCAAAAGCCAGCTCGCCCTTCTGGCGAACCTGGACCTCACCCAAAACCATGCAGACCTGGCAGGCGCCGGCGTTATCATTGAAGCCATCCCGGAGGACCTGGCGCAAAAACTGGCGATCTTCGCCCGGTTGGATGGGATTTGCCCTCCGCCTGCTGTCCTGGCGACCAATACCCGCACACTGCCTGTGACCGCCATCGCCGCGGCAGTATCAGCTCCCGAACGGGTAGCCGGCATGCACTTCTTCAACCCGGCCCCCGTGTTACCGCTGGTGGAGATCGTCCGCGGCGCCCTCACCAGCCCAGATGTTATCGAAATCCTGGTTGCTTTAGCCGGCCAGCTAGGTAAGACACCGGTGGTGGTGAGCGATACCCCCGGTTTCATCGTCAATCGGGTAGCACGCCCTTATTCCGGCGAGGCGCTCAACCTGCTGGGCGAAGGAGTCGCATCGCACCAGGTGATCGCTCACATCGCTCGGGGTGGAGCCGGCTTCCGCTTAGGCACTTTCCAACTAATGGACCTGATCGGCATCGACGTTAATTTTCAGCCACGCAATCTATGTATGAGCAGACTTTTGGCGAACCGCGCTACCGTACCCATATTATCCAGGCGCGCATGGTCATGCAGAAAAGATTGGGCCGCAAAACCGGGCAAGGCTTTTATAATTATCCTACCGAAGATATCTCTCCAGACCCCCGCCCCCCAGCATAGGCCCGGCATCTGGGTCTGTCTATCTCTCCCCAGGAAGTTGGGCTCCAGGACTGGAGGGGTTGCTCCAGCAGGCTGGCTACACGCTTTCCTCGCAGATTGATGATCGCACGATCCTTGCCATGGTTATTCTTGGAAAAGAGGAGGGATTAAAAGAGGAGCTCACGCAGATCGGGAAAAAGATGCCCGCCGGTCTTCCCCTCCTGTGCCAGTGCGCCGACATAACCCTGCACGAGATTGCATGTTGGATTACGCCTCCGATCCTGCTGTTCGGATTTGACGATCTATGTTTTTCCACCGGCAGGTTTGCCACGCTGGTAGCAGGTCTGCAGGCCTCACAAGGCGCCAGAGAATTCCTTGAAGCCTTTGTCACTAGCCTGGGACTCCTCCCCGTTTGGATCCAGGACAGTGCGGGGTTGGTCTTGCCTCGTTTGGTATGTTCGCTGGCAAACGAAGCTGCCTTCGCCTGTGGGGAAGGAGTTGCCGATGCGGCATCCATCGATTTGGCCATGAAATCAGGCATGAGCATGCCCCTTGGGCCGATAGAATGGGCTGCAGAGTTGGGCTACGGTCGAGTGGTTCGTGTGCTGAACCACCTGCATGAATAGTTTGGCAACGACCGCTACCGGGTTGCACCACTTCTCCGCCGTTGGGCGCGATTAGATCCAAACTCAACCAAAAAACGCTCTGTATAGTATATATATGGACAACACATGACCTCTCCAAATTCCGCCATATCAAATTCCAGTTACAAAAGGCTCTATCCAATCGGCGAAGAGATCGCCAACAGCATCACACACGGTTTGGGAACTGCGCTCAGCATCGCGGGATTGATCGTACTAGTTCTCCGGGCGAGCTCTTCTGGCAATTCCTGGCAGATCGTCAGCTTCAGCATCTACGGGACCACACTGGTTTTGCTTTACCTGGCTTCGACCCTGTACCATAGTTTCCAGACCCCAAAAATCAAACGTCTCTTCCAGATCTTCGACCACTCCGCCATCTACCTCCTGATCGCGGGCACTTATACCCCCTTTTTACTGGTCAATTTACGGGGACCTTGGGGGTGGTCCTTGCTGACGGTCATCTGGGGCCTGACCGTGTTTGGGATCGGCATAAAAGTGTTGTATATTGACCGCTATCAACGCATCTCGGTTTTAGGATACGTGTTATTAGGCTGGTTGGGTGTGGTAGCTGCCAAGGAAATGATCCAACGCCTGCCGACCATGGCGCTCATCTGGGTGGCAGTCGGAGGCTTCTCATATACAGTCGGGATTCTATTTGCGGCCTGGCGCAGGCTGCCCTACAGCCACACCATCTGGCATCTATTTGTGCTGGCTGGCAGCATATCGCACTATATCGCTGTTGTGAACCTGCCGCCGAACTCGTAGTCATACGAGACAGGAATGGATATACAAGGTCATACTTGCTCATCAAACTGATAAATCCTATACACTCCGAAGGAGCAATTCATGTCCCCTGAAAATCAAACCCAAACGTTTGAACAGACCATCCGAGCGACCGCCCCACAGGTGTATCACGCCTTTACCAACGCCACCGCACTTCGAGAATGGCTGTGTGATTCGGCCCAGGCAATCCCACACCCGGGAGGCCGACTGTATATGTGGTGGAATAGCGGATACTACGCCGCCGGAGAATACCTGATTACCCGACCCAATGAATTGGTTTCATTTAGCTGGTTTGGGCGCGGAGATCCCGGCATTACCCAGGTGGAGGTCACTTTAAACACCCGGGATGATTCCACTGTCGTCACCCTCAAGCACTCCGGATTAGGATCTGGAGAAGAATGGGCCCATGCGATCCAGGAAATCCAGGACGGCTGGAAGCGCGGCCTGGAGAATCTGGCCTCGGTTCTCGAGACCGGGCAGGATCTGCGATTTGTTCTGCGTCCTATGCTGGGCATCACGATCGGCGAGTTCAATGCCGAGGAAGCCAAACGCCTGGGCCTGCCGATCAGCGAAGGCGTCCGATTGGATGGCGTGGTCGACGGCATGGGTGCCCAGGCGGCTGGTTTGCAGGCAGGCGATGTGATCATCAGCCTGGATGGAAAACCGGCGACCGATTGGACTAGCCTGACAAACGCCCTGCAGGCACATCGCGCCGGAGACAAGGTTGAAGTAATGTTCTATCGTGGGGCTGAGAAACGCAGTATACCGATGGTATTATCCCGTCGGCCAATGCCTGATATTCCCATGAACCCCTCTGGGCTGGCCCAGGCTGTCCGCCAGCGATACGCCGAGAGCGACGCCAGGCTGCGCGAATTTTTCAAAGGGGTGACCGAGGAGCAGGCTTCCTACAAGCCCGGACCACAAGAATGGAGCGCGAAGGAAGTATTGGCGCACTTCATCCATGGTGAGCGTTATACGGGTAACTGGATCGAGGAGTTGATCGCCGGGCAAGAGCGCTGGGCCGACGATTGGGCAGGCAACCTGCACGAGCGCGTTCGAGCGACCGTGAAAGCCTACCCAACCGTGCCCGATTTGCTGCAAGAGCTGGAACGCACCGAAATGGAGACTGTTTCCCTCCTGGCTGATCTGCCCGCCTATTTCGTGGCTCGTAAGGGGAGCTATTGGAGATTGGCTCACTCGCTGTTGGAAGACCCCTACCACCTCAACCAGCACCTGGAGCAGATGCAGGCGTCTATCGAAGCCGCCCGAAACAAATAAAGGTTCTGCTATATTCGACTGTTTGGGGTGTGAGCGGAGGTCGTCGCCCATACCCCAAACAACCGACAGCAACAGTTGGTATAAAGGCGGTCTCGGAAAAGGCCTGCACTTGGGGGTATAATTAAGACAAATACATCCTATTTTGTACAGTATACGTTAATGCCTGTAATGGCAGGGTAAGATGAGTAAGTGAGTCCGAGGAAACCGACCAATTTATCAGGATCGTATGTCGAGGAGTAATCTTCTGTGGTTGAAAGATCCTTCCGTGGCAAAGACACCACCGAGTTTCACTTTGAAAATATCCTCTACGAAAAGTAAGATTACCGGGCTAGGATTACCTTCAACCGCCCAGAGGTACTGAATTCTGTCAACCTGGGAACGCTCCAAGAGTTGAATATTGCTCTGAAAGATGCCAGTTGGGACAATCGGGTTGGTGTGGTGGTATTGATCGGCGCCGGTGAGCGTGCCTTCTGTACTGGGGCAGACCTAAACGAACAAAAGAGTTTCCTTGAACGACCTCGAGACTACTGGAAGTGGATGGGCGAGTTTATCGAATGCCACGAACGCCTGTGCAACCTGGGGAAGCCGACCCTGGCAAGGTTGAATGGCATCGTTGTTGGCGGCGGCAACGAGTTCAACATGAGCTGCGACCTGGCCGTGTCCGCAGAAGACATCTACCTGCGGCATTTCGGCATCAGCAGAGGGAGCGTTGCATTGGCTGGCGCCACTCAATTCCTTCCATTGGTCGTTGGAGAGCGGCGAGCACGCCAGATTCTGTTATTAAACGAAGAAATCCAGGCCCTCCAGGCTCTGGAATGGGGATTGGTCAATTGGGTGGTTCCACGCCAGCAGTTGGACGTCAAGGTCGATGAAATTACAGATCTGCTGCTCGCCAAATTCCCCGAGAAAACCCGTTATACCAGGCAACAATTGAACTTCTGGCGCGACCTGAGTTGGAGCCTCACGATCGGTCATGGTCGCGACTGGCTCTCAATCCATAACACCAGCCCAGAGACATGGGAAGGCATGCTTGCCTTCCTCGATAAACGCTCTCATAACTACGATGAAATCCGCCGGCGTTGGGCGGAAGACGCCGCCCCCGAGTGGCTCGATGGGCAGATTCCCAATCCAGATAAGCGAGGTGAATGATCCAATGGTCAATTTGCAGTCCCTGGCCTTGCCTCCCGATATGAGCCTGCAGGAAGGCACGCTCGACTTCTTGAGTTCTGACCCAAAGATGCTGCTCATCAACGGAGAATGGAAGGAGGCTGCCAGCGGCGAAACTTTCCCGACGATCAATCCTGCCACCGGCGAAGTGCTGGCTCGAGTGGCTCTGGCAGGCCAGCAAGACGTCGACCTGGCAGTTGACGCTGCTCGCCGGGCATTCGAATCCGGGCCATGGACGGTGATGCATGGAGATGATCGCGCCCGTCTCCTGTGGCGGGTGGCCGAATTGATCGAGCGCTATGCTGACGAGCTTTCTGACCTGGAGACCCTGGACAATGGCAAGTCCTTGCACATAGCACGCAAGGGCAATATCCCTATGGCTGCCCGCCATTTCCGCTATTATGCAGGTTGGGCAGGTAAGATTGCCGACGCTACCCTACCCGTCAGCCACCCTGACCATCTGGTCTACACGCTGCGCGAACCGGTGTAGGTAGTTGGCCTGCTCATCCCATGGAATTTTCCACTACTCATGTGTGCCTGGAAGCTGGCACCAGCCCTGGCGTGCGGGAACACTGTCATACTGAAACCTGCCGAGCAAACTCCACTCACTGCCCTGCGTCTGGGGGAAATCATCCAGGAAGTCGGATTTCCCCCTGGGGTTGTGAACATACTTACCGGCCCGGGAAGCCCTACCGGCGAAGCCATCACCACTCACCTGGGGATCGACAAGATCGCCTTCACCGGCTCCATTCAGGTAGGCCGCAGGGTGATGGAGGCTGCCGCCGGCAGTAATCTGAAGCGCGTCAGTCTGGAGCTCGGCTGCAAATCGCCCAACGTGATCTTTGTCAATGCTGACCTGCCAGAGGTGATCAAGGGCGCCACCTGGGCGATATTCAGCACCGTTGGACAGGAATGTTCGGCTGGTTCGCACCTGTTCGTCGAACGCTCCGTCTATGAACAGGTCTTGGAAGGCCTGGCATCCGAAGCCAGGCGCCGAGGTAGTGATCGGGGGCAGACGGCTGGATGATGAACTTGTCAACGGTTATTTCCTTGCCCCGACTATTTTCGCCTGCCAGGACGACTCCCTTCAGATCGTGCAGGAGGAGGTCTTTGGCCCGGTCGTGGCTGTCACCGCGTTCGACGCTTGGGATGAATTGGTGGCGCGCGCCAACCAGACCCGCCATGGCCTGACAGCCGGCGCCTGGATCCGAGACGTGAGTAAAGCCATCGCTTTGCCCGGGTGGTAAAAGCCGGAACGGTATGGATCAATACCTATGGCTTATTTGACCCTGCTGCCCCGTTTGGAGGATATAAAGAGAGCAGCTTCGGCCGCGAGATGGGCAAGGAGGCTCTGGATTTGTACACCCAGGTGAAGACCGTCTGAGTCGGCCTCTGATCCCATCGGTTCGCGAATCAGTGCTCCATTGGCGATCAAAGTACACTCGAGCCGATTTCTGATACGATACAATCATGGAAACCAGGACCATGGAGAAGCGCGCACGATCCAATCCGGTTGAGGCGGAGAGACTGCGCAAGTTTGAGGCTCGTCTGGCACACGGAGTGAAGATCGAGCCGGGCGACTGGATGCCCGAGGAGTATCGCCGGCAATTAATCCGCATCATATCCCAGCACGCCCACAGCGAGATCGTCGGCATGCTGCCGGAAGGGGCCTGGATCACGCGTGCCCCGTCTTTGCGCCGCAAGATGATCCTGCTGGCAAAGGTGCAGGATGAGGCAGGTCACGGGCAGTACCTGTACCACGCGGCAGAAACCCTTGGCGCGACACGGGAGGAGATGCTGGATGCCTTGCTCTCAGGCCGGGCTAAATACTCGAACGTTTTCAATTACCCGACCCTCACCTGGGCCGATGTGGGAATCATCGGGTACTTGGTGGACTTTGCAGCCATACTGAACCAGACCATGCTGGCCCACTGTTCCTACGGACCCTACGCACGAGCAATGGTGTGCATCTGCGCCTAGGAGAGCTTTCATAAAAAACAAGGTCAGGACCTTGCCATTCGCATGGCGCACGGCACGGCCCACCAAAAGACCATGGTGCAGGATGCACTCAACCGCTGTTAGTGGCCTACCATGATGATGTTAGGCCCGCCGGATAGCAAATCTCCCAACAGCGAGGCGCCCATCCGCTGGAAGATAAAGACACGCACCAACGACCAGCTCCGCCAGACCTTCTTGAACCAGATCGTGCCCGAACTGCATGCCGTAGACTTGAGCATACCCGACCCAGACCTGCATTACGATCCCGTCAGCGGGAATTGGATCAGCGGACCGATAAACTGGGACGAATTCTGGCGAGTCATCCAGGGCCGAGGCCCGTGCAATAAGGAACGCCTGGAGGCCCGCCAGCGGGCACACGAAGAGGGGCATTGGGTGCGCGAAGCATTGCACGTCTACGCAGAAAAAAATGCGAAGAAGCCTTTGTCGGGATGAACGACAGCCAGCTGCCCCGCTACCACGTCTTCTTACAGATAAGCATGCAAACACCCCACCTGGAAGTGGTGACCGTACACGCGCCGGACCAGGAGCTGGCCTTACAGAATGCTCGCGACGTCTTCGTGTGCCGTCCGGAATGCGTGAGCCTGTGGGTGGTGCCGGCCAGCCAGATCACCACGTGGACAGCCGAAGAGCTGAAGGCGCAAGCGGTTGAGCAATCGGATGCTAAGACGACCTGGACCAGCCAGGAGGAAGAATCCTTCCACGTGTTCTGGAAGATACGACACTCCGGCAGTTATCAATATGCAGGGCAGGTGGTAGCGCACAGCCCAGCCCACGCGCTTCGAGCTGCCAGGGGACAGCCCCTATCCCTTCACACTGGACTGGCCTGGCTGGTATTTCCTGCCCGGGCAGTCTACAGCAGCACCCCGCAAGATTACGATAGCCTGATTGCGCCGGTCCTACACAAGCCATTTCGCCAGGCAACCGATTTCCATACATTGACCGCCATGCCAAACCTGATTGTCAAATCATCAGCGCGAGCACATCGCCTGGATTCAAGCGAGACGCCTGCCCAAAAACGGATCGATGGAACCTGAAGTGGCTCAAGCCCTCTCTAAATACCTGCTTGCTCTGGCCAATGACGAGCTGATCCTCGGTCACCGGGATTCGGAGTGGTGCAGCCATGCCCCGCTTCTGGAAGAGGACATTGCCTTTGCCAACCTCGCCCTGGACGAACTTGGGCATGCCAGCACCTGGCAAACGTTGCTGGCAGAGTTGAACGGTGAGGATGTACGGTCCTACCCGGACAAGATGGTGTTCTTCCGCCAGGCAGAGGCCTTCGGGAACTCTCAACTGGTTGAACTGCCTTTGGGCGACTGGGCGTTCAGCATTGTGCGGCAGTTCCTGTTCGACGCGGCAGAGAAGGTGAGGCTGGAGAGCATGTTCCAACCACATTATTCTCCACTGGCTGAGGCCTTATCCCATATTCGCAGGGAGGAAGTCTACCACTACCGCCACACAAGCAGTTGGGTACAGCGATTGAGTTTTGGCACAAAGGAGAGTCGCAGTCGCATCTAAAAATCCTTGCACGAGCTGTGGCCATTTGCCCTGCAGCCCTGCCGGAACCTGACGGTCATGTGCTTTCAGATGCACAGGTCCTTCAGGAACCGTCCGTCATCTGGGCCTCCTGGCAGGCCCTGGTCTTCCCTTTCTTACAGGATTGCGGCCTGACTATCCCCACGACGCCCTTCGATCTGCCTGATCGTAGCCAGCATACCCTCCACCTGGCAGTCCTGCTATACGAGATGCAAGCGGTTGCCCACCGGGAGCCTCTGGCCGATTGGCAATAATGTCTTCCGCGCACATGAAGCATGCTGGCTATTGAAGAACCGTCCGGCGAAACCCTATGGTTGCATTGACTGAAGCCCAGATCTGGAAGATACTCGACCAGGTGAAAGACCCGGAAATCCCGCCGGTCTCACTGGTGGAGATGGGAATGATAAGACAGGTGTGTGTCGAAGGAGATAAGATCGAGGTAGAGCTTATCCCAACTTTCCTGGGATGCCCGGCCATCCAATTCATGCAGGCTGAGATTGAAAGCCGGCTGACTGAGGCCGGCGCAGCTAAGGTTGAGGTGGAAATATCCCTCACTAGCTGGACAAGCGACCGGATCAGCGCAAATGGACGGCAAAAGCTCAAGGAGTTTGGCCTGGCACCACCCCCATACCACCAGGGCGAACTGGAAATTGCTCTATCGGCCCCGGTTTCCTGCCCTAACTGTGATTCCTATCGGGTCGCCTTAAAAAATTCATTTGGTCCAACCCTGTGCGGGGCGATATACTATTGCAATAATTGCCAGCAACCATTCGAGAGATTCAAACCCTTGTAGCTCGGAAAATTTCCTGACAAACTGTGTGACCCCAATATAGGTATTATACATTCTCCCAAAGGAGAACCCTTCATGAAACTCGTCGCGCTATACAAACAATCCGTAGAGCCCGAAGCCTTCGACCAGGCGTATTTCAACAGCCACTTACCGCTGCTCAATCGCGTGCCCGGCTTACAGAAGACTACCGTTACCCGCTTCACGCGCACTTTGATGGGCGAAGGCATGTATATGATGGCTGAGATGTACTTTGCCGACGTCGATGCGCTCAAAGCAGCCTTGAAGAGCCCCGAGATGGCAATCGCCGGTGAGAACCTGAACAGTTTCGCAGCCGGCAGCGTGAGTCTCTTGTGGGGTGAAGAGGAGCAGGCTATTCAGACAGGCTAATCGCATGATAGACTTCCGGATCGTCGCCAGCGAGACCTTGTTTGATCATCCCTGGGTGCGCATCCTCAAAGATACCCTGGAGTTTAAAGGCGTTCAGCGTCCCTATTATTACCTGGCCAGCCCTGTCGAGGCGGTAGCCACAGTGGGCCTGGCACCAGGCTGTAAAATCGTCCTGACCCGGCAATATCGGCACCCAATCGGTCGGGTGATATACGACCTTCCGGCAGGACGGCTCAATCCGGGCGAAGATCCAATCGAAGGTGCCCGGCGGGAGTTCGAAGAAGAAACCGGCTTTCATCCCAATCGGATCCAGAAGCTTGGCTATTACAACCAGTTCCCGGGCACACTGCGCGCTGCCACCAACCTTTTCTTCGCCTCAGAACTGACCCAGGCCGAACAACACCTGGATGATGGAGAATACTTAGAGATCGTATTAATGGCGGTGAAGGATGTCCTCGAGATGATCCTGGAGGGGGCATTCATCGATGGCTCCCTGCAATTGGGGGTGCTCCTTGCGCTGTACAAAGGCTTACTCCCAATCGCTTGAGGGGTAAATCACTTTCCAGAGGCAGCCAGCATGGAATATCGTCACTTGGGAAACAAAGGTTTGAAGGTCTCGGAGCTTTGCCTGGGCAGCATGCAGTTCGGTTGGACCGCCGATGAGGCCCTTTCGATCGATATCCTGGATGCGGCCTTCGATGCCGGAATCAATTTCATTGATACCGCCGATGTTTATTCCCGCTGGGTAGAGGGAAATCCAGGCGGCGTGTCAGAGACAATCATCGGCCGCTGGATGAAACGTTCCGGGATCCAACGAGAGAAGCTGATAATCGCCACCAAGGTGCGCGGACGGATGGGGGATGGGCCGAATGATGAAGGCTTATCGCGAGCGCACATCCTGAACGCCGTAGAGGGCTCCTTACGCCGCCTGGGTACCGATTACATCGACCTGTACCAGGCACACTTTTTCGATGAGACCTGCCCGATTGAAGAAACGCTATCAGCACTCGACGACTTAGTCCACCAGGGTAAGGTGCGCTACATCGGCTGCTCTAACTATCCAGCCTGGCGACTGATGCAGGCTCTATGGGCCTCTGATCGCTTGAATCTTTCCCGTTACGACTGCCTTCAGCCGCATTACAACCTGGTGCACCGGGCTGAATTCGAGCGCGAGCTGGCAGAGGTATGCCGCACGTACCGCCTGGGCGTCATCCCCTATAGTCCCCTGGCAGCCGGTTTCCTGACGGGCAAATATCGGCCAAACCACATGCCCGAGAGTGCCCGAGCAGGGCGCGCCCGCCGCTACTTCAATGACCGGAATTGGCGATTGCTCGATACCATGGAACAGTTAGGCAAGGAAAAAGGGGATTACACCATTTCCCAAATAGCACTGGCATGGCTGCTCTCGGACCCGTTGGTAACCAGCCCGATCATCGGGCCGCGCACCCTGGAGCAGTTACGTGATAACCTGGGCGCTTCCGGACTGCGTTTGACAGACTCCGAGAAGAAGCTCTTAGACGGAGCTACAGAATGGAGGGAATAATCATCGGTATGTGGCCTGTCATAAATACACCATCAGGAGGTATGTAATGGTAGAGACGTCAACGTTGTTGGATAGCCGTCCGATCACACAGGAAGGAGACTTCCTGCAGATAAAGAGCATCGACCACGTGCATTTCTGGGTGGGAAATGCCAAGCATGCCATGTATTATTGGTGGAAGGGTTTCGGCTTCATACCCGTCGCCTACGCCGGTTTGGAGACCGGCAATCGGCAATTCGCCTCGTACGTCTTAGAATCAGGCCAGATCCGTCTGGTGATCTCTGCCCCTTATACGCCGAGCAACGAGATCGCCTCCCACCACCTGGTGCACGGGGACGGTGTAAAAGTAATCGCCTTGGAAGTTGAGGACAGCGAACAGGCCTACCAGGCGACCCTGCAGCGCGGCGCGCTTTCAGCTTGGCCTCCCCGAGAGGAGAGAGATGAATTTGGAGTGCTGCGCACTTCTGCCATCCGAACATACGGGGAAGTGTTGCACGTATTCGTAGACCGCAGCGCTTACCGGGGCCCATTCGCACCCGGCTATCAACCCCTGGACCTTCCGGCTTCACCGGCCGGCCTGACAGCCATCGATCACATCGTTGGCAACGTCCAACTTGGCAAGATGGACCATTGGATAAATTACTACCACCGAGTGATGGGCTTCCGCCAGTTAATCCACTACGACGACCAGGACATTTCAACCGAGTACTCTGCATTAATGTCCAAGGTGATGCAAAATCGCTCAGGGCGGATCAAGTTTCCGATTAACGAGCCCGCGGAAGGCAAGCGCAAGAGCCAGATCGAAGAATACCTGGATTATTACCTGACCCCAGGAGTCCAGCACATTGCCTTAGCAAGCGGCGATATGATCTCCACAGTGCGCAGCCTGAAGGAGCGTGGCATCGAATTCCTGCGCGTTCCGGAAACCTACTACGAGCTGCTGCCCGAGCGCATTGGCGACATCCTGGAGCCGTACGAGACCATTCGGGAGCTTGGCGTCCTGGTCGATCGGGATGACGAGGGATACCTGCTGCAGATATTCTCTCGTCCTATCCAGGATCGGCCAACTTCATTCATCGAGGTGATTCAGCGCCATGGCAGCCACGGATTTGGCAAAGGCAACTTCAAGGCATTGTTTGAGGCACTGGAACTCGAGCAGGCGCGTCGCGGCAACTTGTAAGCGGGCCAGAGAGCACATCTATTGCCTGGCCGGGTAGCAACATGCGCTTGCTGACCTATACTCCCATCGAAGGCCCCACCTTGCCTCGCCTGGGTGCCGCCCTTGGCGAGTACGTCATCGACCTGGAAGAGGCTTCCACCTGGGCCCAGGGTGCCCGCGGCCTGCCCCGCGAGCACCTGCCGGCCTCCCTCCCAGAGTTGATATACGCCGGATCACCCACCTGGGAGTACGTCAGGCGGCTGGTGGCTGCTCTGGAGGGGCAAGACCCCACCCACCTCAAGGGTGCCCATCGAAGACCCGTCGGCTTTCTCCAGGAAACTGTCTTTCTCTTCTCGCCTCTCCTGCGGCCCCCGACTGTGCGAGATTTCTATGCCTTTGAAGCGCACGTGGCAGCAGCCCACGCGGCACGCGGCCGGGAGGTAGCTCCTGAATGGTACCAGTTCCCGGTCTTCTACTTCTCAAATCCAAATGCCATCTACGGCCCTGATACATCGGTCCCTTATCCGTCCTCCTCCCAGGAGCTCGATTTCGAGCTGGAGGTGGCATGTGTGATCGGCAAAACGGGCAGGGATATTCCGGCCAACGAAGCCGAAGCCTATATCTTTGGCTATACAATATTCAATGACTGGTCGGCGCGCGATGTCCAGCGTCTGGAAATGCGCGTCGGCCTCGGGCCAGCCAAGGGGAAGGATTTTGCCTCCTCGCTTGGTCCTTGGATCGTCACTCCCGACGAACTGCAAGACCGGGCCACGGGACGCCCGGGAGTCTACGACCTGAAGATGACCGCAAAGATTAACGGTCAGGAGCGTTCACGCGGCAACTGGAAAGACCTTCATTACTCATTCGGCGATATGATCGCCCGTGCCTCTGCCGATACCTGGCTGTTCCCTGGAGAGATACTGGCATCCGGCACTGTAGGCACAGGTTGCCTGCTAGAGCTCACGGGTGGTCAGGGTCCTTGGCTGCAGGTGAATGACCTGGTCGAGCTGCACATAGAAAGGTTAGGAACGCTCAGCAATCGCGTTGCCCCGCCGGCCAAGGCGCAAAAAGAGAATCCTTCAAAAGGTGCTTGATCCAATTATCCTTTTTAAGTGTTCACTTAACGGTATATCAGGAGGTAGCTATGCCGTTCTATCACAAGCTAGGCGATGTCCCCCACAAGAGGCACACTCAGTTCCGCAAGCCCAATGGAAGCCTGTATCGCGAAGAAGTGATGGGACTGGAGGGATTTTCCAGCATCCAATCCATCCTATACCATCATTTTCTACCCCCGCGCGCCATGTCCATCGAAGACCTGGGACCGGTCGGCCCTGATTATCTTGAATTCGGGCCGCTTTGTCACCGAGCCTTCTCCATGCGAAACGTGCCGCCAGGCGGCGACCCAATTTCTGCAAAGCGGGTCTTGTTGGGTAACGACGACGTGATGCTGAGTATAAGCCGTCCCGCCCACAGCCTGACATCCTACTATCGCAATGCTCAAGCCTACGAAGCCTGGTTCGTCCACGAAGGCCGTGGGCTGCTGCGCACTCAATTTGGCCAATTTGAATTCTTCCCCAGTGATTACATCGTGATCCCCTTTGGGACTACCTGGAAAACGGAGCTCTACGATATCGTGGAGTCTCCCCCCCAGATCGAACCTCCCCGCCGATATCGCAATGAATATGGGCAATTACTGGAACATTCGCCGTACTGCAAGCGCGACCTCAGGCTGCCTGCCAACCTGGAATGCCATACCGAACGGGGGGAATTTGAGGTGCTGGTGAAGGCACGCAATCACATCACCCGCCACGTGCTAGACCACCATTCCTTCGATGTTATCGGCTGGGATGGTAATCTCTATGCCTGGATTCTTAATATCCAGGATTTCGAGCCTATCACCGGTCGTATCCACCAACCGCCGCCGGTCCACCAGACCTTCCAGGGGAGAAACTTCGTCGTATTTTCCTTCGTGCCGCGTCTGTTCGATTACCATCCCGAGGCGGTCCCAATCCCCTATAACCATTCAAACGTCAATTCTGACGAGGTGATCTACTATTGCGAAGGGAACTTCATGTCACGCAAAGGTATCGAGAAGTATGATGTCACACTCCATCCCTTCGGCCTGCCTCATGGTCCCCAGCCTGGCGCCACGGAAGCCGCCTTGGGGAAGGTGCAAACCGAAGAACTGGCGGTCATGGTCAACGCCTTCTACCACCTACAGGTTACCGAATTCGCGATAGAGTTGCAGAAGAAGGATTACATGGCGTCCTGGTTGGAGGGTAGCGCGGAATGAGTGTAATCGGAGGTGAGCCGGTGACGAATCTCCTCCCAGACATCCTGGAATGCCTTTACCACCGCAGGATCGTATTTGCTCCCGCCCCCGGCCACGATTTCACCAAGTACTTCATCCGGAGAATGTACCCTCTGGTATGGGCGCGAAGTACTCATCGCGTCAACCGAATCGGCCACCGCAACGATACGCGCCGATAGGGGGATCGCTTCGCCTGCCAACCCATCCGGATATCCATAGCCATCCCAACGTTCGTGGTGATTGCGGATGACCGGAATGGCGGAAGCCAGGTAAGGGATATCCTTCACCATCTCCACCCCAATGATGGGGTGTTTTTTCATCTCGATCCATTCCTCCTCGGTCAGCGGCCCTGGCTTCTGCAGGATGCTTTCCTGAATGTGAATCTTTCCGATATCGTGCAGGATGCTTCCATAGCGTAGCTGGTCCATCTGGCTGGCGGACCAGCCAAGCTGACGCCCGATCGCCATGGCGTGATCGCGCACCCTTTCAACATGGCCGCGGGTGTAGTGATCGCGCAGTTCGATGGTGTTCGCCAGCATGATCAAGCTCGATTCGTAGGCCTGCTGCAATTGGGCCAGGAGGAGCTGCTGAGATCGAGCCAGCCTTGAACGGATCGTGGTGACCAGCTCATGGCGTGTAACCGGTTTTACCAGATAATCTTCTGCGCCGAGCTTTTTTCCGGCGAAGATATCCTCCCTCCCCCGCCGGGCAGTTAGAAATATAAACGGTATCGATATCCATTCAGGCCGGGCGCGCACTTTCTCGAAAAATGAAAACCCGTCCATTTCGGGCATGGCAATATCCGAGAGAATCAAGTCAGGAGAAGCGTACTCCATGCGATCCAGCCCTTCCAGACCATGGACTGCGCCAAGCACCTGATACCCCTCTTCTTCCAACAAGACCATCAGACCTTCCCTCAGGACATCATTGTCTTCTACGATGAGGATCGTTTCTTGAGCCATGGCTACCCCGTCTGAATTGGAATCCAGATATTGAATGTCGAGCCCTTACCGAGATTGCTGATGATCTCGATCTTTCCTGAATGGATCTCTACGATCTCTTTGACGATTGCCAGTCCCAACCCGGTGCCGGTGATCTTGGACTGGCGTACCTGGCGACCACGGTAAAAGCGTTCGAATATGTGAGGCTGATCTTCTTCATCGATGCCGATGCCTGTATCACACACCTGGAGACAGACCTGATCACCATCTCGGGATGTGCGCAGGCAAATTCGACCGTCCGGCGTGTAACGAATCGCATTTGAGATCAGGTTGGTAATTAACCGGGAGAGCTGGTTCAATTCTCCCTGGATGGCCGGCAAGCCTTCATCAGGCTCGAATACCAGCTCTAGCCCGACAGATTCGGCCAGGGCGCGATGAGCAGCCATCACCTGGTCGGCCAATAGGTTCAAGTCTACCGGAGAGAATTCTACCTTCCTGGTCTTGAGCATATCCAGGCGAGAAAGATCCAGGATACTCTCGATCAATTCGATCAACCGTCCGGTTTCGCTCTTTAAAACCTTAAGATAATTGGGCCACTTCTCTGGTTTGCTGTTCTCCAACAATTCCACGTACAGGTTCAGGTTGGTCACCGGCGTGCGCAGCTCATGCGATACGTCGAAGATCAGGCGGTCTTTGAGGCGGTCCAGGTCTTTTTGCTTCGTCACGTCCCGTTGGCTGCCGACGTATCCAACGATCTGAAAGTTTTCATCCCGCAGGGGGGTGAAATTGACCTGTGCGTCGAAGATCGCGCCATATTTCCGGCATCCGGTCAATTCCCCGACCCAGGTCTGACCTTGCTTGAGAGCTTCGGTCATCTCGCTCATCAATTCATCTGGATCGTCTACTTCGTAAAAATACCATACATTTTGACCGACAATTTCGTCTTCCCGGTACCCTGACTGAGCTTCAAAGGAAGTGTTGACTCTGACGATATTCCCGTTCAAATCGGTGACAATAACGCCTTCTCCAACACTCGCCAGGATAGCCTCGACCCGCTCCTTGGCCGCATGCAGTTCCTCGGTGCGTTCAGCCACGCGCAATTCCAGTTCAGCGGCATGGCGCTTGAGCCGGGTGACCAGGTGGATGTTTTCTATGATCGGTCCGACCTGACGAGCCACTATTCGCATGATATCCATGTCTTCGCCGCTGAAGATATCACCGCCAAGTTTAGGCCCCAGCGCCAGCAGACCCAAGACCTGTCCAGGCCCTAAGATCGGCACCCAGAGATGGATCTGTTCGCTCTCTAAAAGCTGCAATTCTTCAGGGGTCAAGGTGACGTCCGACAGGGCCTTCCTCAGCGACGATCGTTCCACAGCTCCCCCTACATCCAGCAAATAGGAGAGGCTGCTTCTCGGCAGCGGGGTCATCGACTTCCCTGATCGATCTTGCACAACCGGCTGGGGCGCCACTTCGATGATGGAAAAATTACCATCTATGTCTCTCAGGAACACACAGGTGTCTTCCAACCGCAAGCCTTTGACCAGGCGATGGCTGATCGTCTCCGCCAGGATCTGCAGGTCGGTGATCTGTTCCAAACCCTGGGTAATCGCGGTCACCGCCGACCGATAGTCGTACCAGCCGCCGTAAAATGCCGTATCGACGACCCGTTGGACACGCCTGTGAAGGGGCACGAAGATGCTGGCCAAAATCAACACCAACAGGGTGTTGACCAATGGCCCGCTAACCAGATCTGGCAGCGCGAGTTGGAGGGCGTAGTACAAGAACAGATAGAATATGCCCAGGGTTGAATACACCAGGATAATCGTTGCGCCCCGGTTAACGTGTTTTTCGATCTCAACCAGATGATGGCGGAAGATAGCATAACCATACGTCAACGGCAAGATGCCAAGCAGTAAGAACGCCAATGCATAGGGGACAATAGGCTGCTCCAGCAGGATGTCCGGCAAGATATTGAGGGTGATCATGGGCAGCAGACTCAAGGCCCCGCCCAACACGACAATGCGGATCTTGCCGCGCACACCCGGTGTGCTGGCGTGCCTGTAAGAGAAGAACAACAACCCCAAAACGCCAACTAGGTTTAGGATCAGATAGATTCGACCCACCAGGAGGTACTGGGGGAACCAGGATTTTGAATGGATGAACTTCGAGCCCCAGAGCAAGTAGGGCGAACCACCCAGCACTGCCAAAAAATACAGGCCGGCAAGCCAATACTTTTGACCGCTCAACCGGGTGGGTTGGGGGAAGTCCAGGTGAAAATGGACCATCAGCGGGCCTATCATCCACATTAAGAAGGCCATAAAGGTGGCGGCCCAGGGCGGCCCCATGGAGGAGATTACGCCCGTGATCAGCAGAACAGCGCCTACCTGGAAGAAGGCGAAAAATGCGTTGGTCGATTCGATTGCCGGCTTATACGCCTGAAAGCCGACCGCTATCACCCAGAAGATCAAGGCTACCAGCAACGGCGCCTGACGATTTATTGTCTCATCAAAGGTGGGTATGCCGAGCTGGATGGTTACCGTCACCGACTCGCCATTCCGCTGCACGATCAGTTCAGCCCAATCCCCGGCGCGTTTATCGCCATATAAGGGCCAGGCCTCGGCCATCGGGATTCCATCGATCGATAGGATAATGTCGCCTTCTTGCAGTATCCCGGCAGTCGGCCCATTGGGATTGATTTCCCGGACCAATCCGGTCGGATGCAGGCTTATGATGCCATCGTAGGGATATGAAAGCGCAGTCGAAGTGCTCCAGCCCATGTATATTAACACGACTAGAGCCATCAAGAAGGGAAATCCAAACCACCAACGCTGCGAGACTCTCATCCTAACCGTTTTAGTGATCGGACGTTGGATAAGTGGTGGGGAAGCGTGGATATCTGAACGGTTCACAGGCGCAATTCCGGAACGCAATTCGTCTCCCCGAGTCTGCCCAAGGCTGGCATCAGGAAGAAGCCTCTGCGCGCAAATTCCTCAAATTGGTTTATTTGCCCACAGGATTCCATATTCCCACATGTCCTGGGTTAGCGCCAGGTATTGGTCACGGCAACCAAGGATGTTGGCAACTTGCCAGGCGGAATTTGGGTCCCCACTCTGGCAATCGATGGCTTCTGCCAGGGAACGCTCGGCTGCCAGATACAGGCCAACCGAGGCATATACCACGTGCCTGGTGATATTTTCATAACATACGTTTTCAAATCCGGCAGCTTCCAGGGAGGCTATGAAGCTCCCAGGGTCCAGCAAAGGCGGCATGGCCCAGGCGGAAAGCCAGGCGTTCAGAATCGCTTCGTTCTCTTCGCTGGGTGTCCCGCTGCCGAGAAAAAAATCTGCGATCACCATGCGGCCCCCGGGTTTCAACACTCGCCATGCCTCACAACCAAAATCGTGCTTTTGCAGTGCATAACAGGACGATTCAATCGCCCACAACACGTCAAAACACCCTGCGCTGAAACCGGTCCGCATAAAATCAGCAACACAAAAATCCACCAGCCTGCTGAGGCCATCTTCACGCACAAAATCGATGGCTTGCCTGACCTGGCGTTCAACCAGGCTGATACCAGTGACCCTGGCTCCAAGGTTCTTTGCGATCCATATCCCACTACCTCCAACTCCACAACCTGCATCCAGTATCCATTCACCACCACGGATCCCAATGCGCTCAGCCAGCACCTCATTCATCCGGATGAGAGATTCGCCATGGCTGCGCGCCTTCTCATCTGTAAAACCGAAATGCATGGCCAGGTTGGAGCGGTCCATCCATCCATCCCGGTAGTGTGCATAGGTGGCGTGATAGTATTCGACAACGTTTCGGTTGTGGTCCTCGAGCTTTCGATCCATCATCCGTCCATGGTTCCCGCCAGGTTCCGGAACATATCCCTATCGCTCATCGATTAAAATGTTCTTGTTGCCGGTCATAGACGGCGCCCTTGTAAGATTAATAGGGGCGACATCCAGGGTAAACGGCACCCCGTCGATTTATTCTAACACAGGATGATTCGCGGCAGATCACCCGGCTTAACGTTTTGGTAGGCACAAGACCTATCAAATCGGTTGGGTCTAACCCGACGATCTCATATTAAATAAAAGAAGTCCAAATGTCACACAGTAAAACCAACTTTTAGGCGTATAATGTGAACCCCCCATTCCGCCAGGATTCGTTCAAGAAAGGACACACCTCACATGAGAGTGCAAATCGTACAGGTGCCTTATGATTCGGGAAACCGGCTACAACGGATGGGCAAGGGTCCGGACCATTTGATTCAACACCAGGCCCACCTCGGTCTCGTACAACGCGGCCATGAGATCGGCATCCTAAGGATCGAATCTGACGGTGAATTCACAACTGAGATCGGCACAAGTTTCGAGCTCAACCGCAAGATCTCCACCTCAGTGCGTACCGCCCGGACAGATGGTGGTTGGCCCTTGATACTGGCAGGAAATTGCTTCACCGCTGTAGGAACCCTATCGGGAATCGATGTTCGACCCCTGGGAATCGTGTGGTTTGATGCCCACGGCGAATTCAACACGCCAGAAACCACCCTCTCCGGCTTCCTGGATGGCATGGGCCTGGCGGTCGCCACGGGCCGCTGCTTCAAGAATTTAGTCAAGACCATCCCGGGATTCAAGGCGCTCCCAGGTAAGGACATCGTTTTGGTGGGAACCCGCGATTTGGACCCTCCTGAGAGGAGATTGCTTGAGAAATCAGCAATCACCGTCGTTTGGGCCGAACAAATCAGATCAGCCGGGATTCGATCATCCCTCTTACCAGCACTGTCTGCGCTGCGGTCTATCACTGAGAGCATCTATCTACACATAGACCTGGATTCATTGGACCCGGAGGTGTGCATCAGCAACTCCCTGGTCCCACCGGGCGGCATGTACCTGGAACAATTGCAGGAGGCAATCCGAATGGTCGGGGAGCGCTTCGTCCTTGTGGCTGCGACGATCTCCGCCTATGACCCATCCCTGGACTCCGATGGAAGGGCCCGGCAGGCGGCCTCGGCCCTCATGGAGACCATCGTTTCCACGGTTGAAGGTCAAACCACGATTTTATAGCTACTAGGCAGCCTCTTCCTCGTGCAGAAATACCTTGTGGATATATGGAGAAGTCATCGCCAACATCACGGGGTTGTAGTCCAGGTAAAGCCCCACCTCATCGCCTACCTTCAGGTCTACCTGTTTTGCGTCCAACAGCAAGTGGTCACTGCTCGCAGCCAATACCTCTATATCTATTTCCGGAAAGAGGGTGGTCAAGAAGATATCTTGCCGACCAACATTGAGGATCACTCGGCGAATATCTCCCCTGTCTTCATAATGAGGGAGGTTGCCGAAGCCATCCAGGCCGATCGTCCCCCAGGGCATGGAGGGCTTTATCTTCGATTCGATCACTTCAGCCACCAACCGGAAAGCTTTGTAACAGAGTCCAGGAATGCCGCGCATCTCCAATGTCAGCCCGCCCACCAGGAGAGATTCGCCACAGCGCAGATTGTTGATCCGCCCTACGTCCTGTGTAGACATCACCCAGTGGTAATTGATGCTCGAACCCCCGGAGACGATCTCCAGCCCAGTCCCCAAGGACCGCTCGATTTCGTCTGCCAGCGCTGAGAGCTGGTGCATCTTCTGGTCGTCTGGTTGTACCCCACCAAAGCAAAAAAGGTTCGTTCCCAGGCCGACCAACCTGACTCCCTTCAAAGGTAGGACCTGACGGGCCACATCCAACACCTCATCCGCCATGATGCCTTCTCGAAGGTCACCCAGCTCCACCATCAGGATTACTTTATGGACAAGCCCATATCGGAGTGCAGCCTCGGATAATCTTCGAATGGTCGCTAGCTCTGAGTTGAGGCTGAGCTGAGCAAGCTGAACGACTTCATCCACTTGGCTGAGCGCTGGCAGGCGCAACAGCAAGAAGGGCGCCTGGATGCCTGCTGCCCGCAGTTTTTGCAGGTTCTCTAACCTTGAATCTGCGAGCATCTTGATGCCATTGTTCAGATACACCCGGGCAATGCGCGGTTCGGCGCAAGCCCCCTTGGTCACCCCTGTGACGTTGATGCCTCGCGAGGTGTAGAGATTGACCAACTCGCGCACATTGTGTGCAATACAAGAGAGATCCACCTCGAGTCTTGGCGTCTGCATAACGAGACCTCTCTTCCAATTCAATTCGAGATTACAGCCAGGCTATCATCCAGGATGTCCAGTGCCAGATCGACCTGCTCTGCGGTCAGGTTCAAGGGCGGCATCATGCGCACTACCTGGCCACGCAGTCCGGCGCTAAGGGCAAGCAGGCCACGGGCGAAGGCTTCGTTGAGCAACCTGCTGGCGGCTGTGGGATTGGGTTCCTTGCCATTGCCCGGCACGATCAGCTCCATCGCCACCATCAGGCCAACCCCACGCACTTCTCCGATTATTGGATAGCGCTCCTTCAGGCACTTCAAGCCCGCCAGCAGTCGTTCACCCATACACCGGCAGTTTGCCAGCAGGTCCTCTTCTCGAATCACCTCTAGGGTCGCCAGGGCTGCTGCGCACGACACCGGATTACCGCCAAAGGTTGTGCCATGCGCGCCCATCTGCCATTTCACCAGTAGGTCGCGCGGCCCGACCGTAGCGCTCAATGGGAAGCCGGAAGCAATGCCTTTGGCGATAGCCATCAAGTCTGGCCGGACGCCACTCAACTGGCAGGCAAACATCTCCCCGGTCCGTCCGAATCCGGTCTGGACCTCGTCCAGGATCAAAAGGATTCCATGCTGATCGCATATGCGGCGCAACTCCCCCAGAAAACCGGGCGGAGGCACGATGTACCCCCCCTCCCCCTGGATCGGCTCGACCAGGAAGGCTGCTACTTCGGAGGGGGCCGCTAGGCGGTCAAAAATTACCTGGATGCGGTCGAGACTCCACTCCAGGGCTGCTTCTGGTCCCTCACCGATAGGGCAGCGGTAAGGATCGGGGAAAGGTGCAAAATAGATGCCGGGGACGAAAGGCTCATAATGCAGGCGGTATTTCGACTTGGCTGAAGTGACCGAGGCTGCGCCATAGGTGCGCCCATGAAACCCACCTTCAAAGGCAATGACCACCGGGCGACCGGTCACGTAACGGGCTGCTTTGATGGCTCCTTCTACCGCCTCCGCTCCGCTATTTCCGAAAAAGGCCATGTCTATCCCGGGTGGCAGCACTTGTGGCAATACCTGACCCAACAGCAAGGCCGATTCGTTCACCGTAAGGCCAAAGGCGCTGTGGATCAACCTGCGCACCTGTGAACAGGCTGCTTCGACTACTTTGGGGTGGCAGTGCCCGACATTGGCAACTGCTATGCCAGAGGTAAAGTCCATGGTGCGCTTACCTCCGGGAGAGTACAGATAGATTCCCTCCGCCCGCTCGACGTACAACATGGGCCATTCCTCGGCCACGCTGGGCACAAAATGCAAGGAAATGTTCGAGACCAGTTCCTCTGGTGATAGTTGATGTAGCATGCGCTTGTCTCCAAATGAAATCTTATAAAGCAACTTCAACTTTTTCTCGACTGATTGTCCCAAGGTAGTTATAAATCGTGGCCCGCGAGACACCCAACAGTGCCGCCAGGTGGTCGACAGCACCCCGAATCTTGAACAAACCCCGTTCCCTCAAAATCTGCACCAACGCCAGCTTGTCTTCTCGGCCAATCTCTTCCAAGCCAGCCAACCCTTTCTGGCGTAAATATTGAGCGATAGCCAGCTCGATCAAATCGTCGAGATCCTTGGCAAAAGTATCCTCCACGACCAGCCCCGATTCGGCCCGCACCGGAGCTACCAGCATTTCGAGGACTTTGTTAGCCTGAAGGATGGACGAATAATCTACATTGATACAGACAGCTCCGATGATTTCACCCGACGAATCCTTGAAATAGACTGTAGACGATTGAAACGTCCTGCCAGAAGATACACTTCGATAATTAATGGCATCCCGAAATTCGTGCGACCAGCCCTCTTGGGCAAAAGCAAGGTCGGCGACCGGCGCCCCTGGCTGGCGACCGGTCAGATCACCTGAAACCGCTATAACAGAACGTTCCAGGTTGCGGAAGTCGTGGACGACCACCTCGCAATGAGGCCCAACCACAGCCACGATACCATCTGCCAGGCGCTGGAGGAAATCGAAGAGCCACTCCAGGTCTTCAGTCAACTCGGATGTATTGATCTGTTCCATCATGACCCTTCCAGGTAGTTTATCTCATGAATTTATTCTCGTATATTTCTCCAAATCATTGATTCACGCTACTGCAACCGAAAAAACTAGGGTGAATTGCGGATACCGGCTTCAGCTAATTCGACGATAGTCGTAAGCTCTCTAAGGATCTCCGCATCCAAGGGCAACGGGGTATGCGTGGCAAGGATTTCCCGGGCGACGTCACGCGCCGTCTTATCGACCGACGGGTGCCCGGCCCGCCTCCATGCCTGGTAAGACTGCCAATCCAGGATCCGGGGAGACCAACTCTTCCGATGATGTTCCCGCGTATGCGGGCTGTGGAGAAAATTGCCACCCGGCCCCACCTGGTTGATGATGTCCAATGCAAATTGGTCAACCCCCAGGCCGATCCCCTGCAACATGCGGCGAACCAGACTGATGATCTCATCGCAGAGCACAATCAGCTCGTACGAACCGGTCAATCCAGATTCCATGTAGCCGACATCGTGGACCAGATTTGCACCGCTTAAAGCGGCGCAAAATATCCCCAGCGAGGCTTCAATTCCCGCCTGCGCATCCAGCACTTTCGAGTCGCAACATCCAGCATATCCCCACACCGGAACACGGTAATAATGCCGGGCAAGTTCTGCCATGGCGATACAATGCAGGATGCCCTCTGGGCTGGCGTAAGGTGCAATCATCGTGCGCATGTCCATCGGACCACAACCTGCACCCCAAATAATTGGCGTTCCTTCCCGGCGCAATTGGGCGATCAACATGCCGCTCAAGACTTCAGCATTCACCAAAGCCAGAGAACCAGCAGGAGTCATGGGAGCTGTAATTCCCGACATCGCACCCGGTGCATATACGAATGGCAGTCCATGATCGGCCATCATCAATATTTTCTTGACTGCCTCCTTCGAATGTTGCAACGGCGAAACTGGCTCGAGGTATGCCAGCAGGAATGGCCTGGTCGATAACGACTCCGAACCTCCCGCTATCACCTCCGACATGGCGATGATATCTGCCAAACCAATTTCATCCCAGGCAGTGAAGACAATGGGCTTGGTCGTGTTCTCGACCATCGATAGGAAAGACAACCGATCAGATATCTTGGCCGGCACGTCTGTGGGCAAAGCCATCGACATGACAAAATCCAAATTGGGCAATGCATCAACCAGGCGGGAAGTCTGTCTTACATCCAGCAGTAATGATGGCCTCCTCTCGCCGGTCTCCAGGTCGAGGATATAGGGAAGGTCGGAGCCGGTGCCAAAATAGGTGCGGTTGCCCTCCAGGTAGACACAGGTTTCACCGTTCCGATTGTAAAGTACAACCTGGTTAGGAACATGTTGTAACGCCCTTTCGATCACTGCTGCTGGGATTTTGACCAGGTCTTTATCCGCTATCAGACATCCCGCATCTTGGAGCAGGCGTACCGCTTCGTAATCGTATACCCGTACCCCGGTACGATCTAGAATTTCCAGAGAGGCCAGGTGGATTTCTTCCAATTGGGCGTCGGTAAACAATCGCACGTCGGTCGACATGAGGCATTTCTCTGAAGCTAGTGCCATAGGGTTCCCACTCCGCTGCCCGAGTCTCCTATAAGATAAATTCCCCTCGATTCAGGATGTTCGCCGGGTCCCACCTTATCTTTAAAGCCCTCATCAGGTCGATAGAATCTGACCGGTACCTCCAAACCTTGCCATTCAAGAGCAAGCTACGCCTTCCAGCCACCGGGCAAACGTACCCACCCATGGACTCGGCAACAGTCCCAATCCGGTCCATAATTCCCAGTGCCTGCTCTGCATCCTGAAAAGAAAGTGTCAGGCTTCCGGCGCGCAGATCCAACAGGCTTGGGCAATCTTCAGGCCAGGGCGCTAAAGAGCTCACCATCTGGAGAAATTTGCCCGGCTGCACTGCTGACCTTACGACGACCTCGCCAGCCGCCAGGACCCGTTCCCAACAGGAAGCAGCGCTGGTAGTTTCCGTCTCGACGATCCCCATCGCGCCAGAGCCCTCCAGTTCCCGGCGAGCCATCTCTAGTTCGGCCTCCACGTCGAGCGGATGGCCTTCCACCGTGAATACCAGCCTCATCCCCACCATGGATTCGTCGCCCATTGTCGCCCTGCCCGTATAAAGCACCAATCCCGAGCTCAGGCTCTCCATACGATTCAACTTTCGGGCCCATTCAAGGCCGGTAATGATATCCGGCACATTCACAGCCAGGCTGGCTCGACGGCGAGGCAGCGGGACGATCCTGAGGCTCAACTCGGTGATCAGGCCCAGCGTACCAAACGATCCACAGAACAATCTGCTCATTGCATATCCGGCCACATCCTTGAGCAAAGGCCTGCCGAACCGCAGAAGCCGGCCATCGGGTAGGGCAACCTGCACAGCCAGCAGGCAGTCCTTGACCGACCCGTAAAGCGTCCGCAGGGGGGCATTGAGATTGGCGGCCACGATCCCCCCCAAGGTTGACTGTGGCCATGGTGTGGCAAGGGGTATCCAATAACCCACATCGGCAAGGTGTACCATCAAGCCGTCCAGCCGGGTGCCAGCCAACGCAGTAACGTAGAGATCATCGGGCGACAATCGCACCACACCATTCAACGCCTGGGTAGAAAGCAGTACCCCATTATCAGGGTCGCCACGCCATTTGCTGGCCCCACCACGGATATAAACCGGAATACCTTCATCCTGAAACAGCCGCAGCCCATCCGCCGCCTCCGGGGCGTCTGCGGGCAGGAACGGTGAGGGCGGTATTGCGAGCATTGCAACTGGTGGTTGCGCAGTCTCACCACGGATGGTGGGGAAGATCTTTCCTGGATTGAGCAGTCCTGAAGGATCGAAGATATCCTTTATCTCTTGCATGCAATCCAGCTCCCCCGGTCCATACAAAGCAGTCAGGTACTCACGCTTTTCGAATCCCACCCCATGTTCGCCGGTGATGGAGCCGCCCAATTTGGCGCAGTAATGCATGACCTCGTCGACGGCTTTCTCCACTCGTTCGGCCGCATCCTGGGGAGAATCCTGGAAGAACAGGTCCGGATGCAGGTTCCCGTCGCCGGCGTGGCCCAGGAAGGCTATACGCAATCCATGCCGGTTGGCGATAGCCGCCATGCCCTGCAGTGCCTGCAGCAATTGGGAGATCGGCACACTGACGTCCAAGCGGGCATCCGTCGGGCCAAACCTGTCCACCGCTCCACCCACGCTACGCCTGCCCACCCATATCTCCTCTCGCTCCGCCTCGCTCTGGGAAATGTGAATGTCCAGCGGACAGTAAGCCTTCTGCAACGCCTCCAGCTCCTCCATCTGCTTTTCCAGGCTCTCCCGGTGTCCTTCCAGGTCAATGATTAACATGGCACCCGCCCCCTCAGCGTATTGGACATTGAGGTACCTTTCCACCAGCTCGATCATCGTGCCGTCCATCAATTCAAGGGTGGAGGGGAGAAATCCAGATGAGATCATACCCGCGATCGCATGCCCCGCCTGGGCTACATCCTTGTAAGTCGCCATCATCGTCTTGACCATCTCCGGCAGGCGGCGGAAGCGCAGCCATGCCCGGGTGACCATGCCCAGGGTTCCCTCCGATCCGGTAAGCAACCCAACGAAATCGTATTCCGGCGGATCAACTACCGGTCCTCCCAGGCAAAGGCAAGAACCATCTGCAAGCACGACCTCAAGACCCTGCACATAGTTTGAGGTTACCCCATATCGAAAGCAATGCGGGCCTCCCGCGTTATTGGCGATATTACCCCCCAGGGTGGATACGCTCATGCTAGCAGGATCAGGAGGATAAAAATAGCCCAATCGACGGAGCTGCCGGTCAAGCTCAGCGGTGATCACCCCACATTGGGCGCTCACCAGTCGCCCTTCCTTGTCGATAGCACCGACGCCCTTCATGCGGGAAAAACCGATCACCACTCCGCCCTGCGTGGCTACCGCGCCAGCCGTGAAACCGGTGCCTGAACCACGCGGGATCAAGGCGATCTGCTGCCTGGCTGCCCAGCGCGCCACACTCTGGACCTGCGTTCTTTCCTCTGGCAGTACCAGTGCATCGGGCGAGCCGCGCTGATGACCGGCATCAAGTTCGTAGGTGAGCAGCGCTTCAGGCTCGAATATGACCTGGTCACGGGGTAGAAGATCGCACAGTTCTCGACGCGCCTCAGGCGACAGCATGTCTTTCTCCGTGCACCGCTCGTGACCGGTCGATGAGCTCAACTAGGTGCAACACCTGGACCTGCATCCCTGCCCGGCGTGCTCCCGCCATGATCTGGAGTTGGCATCCGGGGTTTGAGGTCACAACTACCTCAGCGCCTGTGGCAGCAATATCCTCGAGTTTCTTTTCGAGTATCGCATCGGCGATCTCCGGCTGCATGATGTTATAGACCCCAGCGCTGCCACAGCATGCACCCGGGTGTTCGAGCTCTACAAGTTCTACTCCTCGGATGGCGTTTAGCAGTTCGCGCGGTTGATCAATCACGCCCTGGGCGTGCCTCAGGTGACAGGAATCGGCATAGGTGACTCGGATGGGATTGTGCTCCCAAGACGTGGTGTTTCTATACTCAACGAGGAATTCACTGACGTCGCAGACCATGCTGGCAAATCGTTGTGCCTGTTGGAAACCCTCCGGCTGATCCCTGAACAGGTCGGGATACTCTTTCAACGCAGCCCCGCACCCACCAGCGTTGGTAATCAGGAGTTCGGCACCGGAACGAAAGAAGGCCTCCATGTTCTGGCGCGCCAGGCGCCTGACTAACTCCCGCTCACCGAGGTGAATATGGGCCGCCCCACAACAAGTCTGGCCGGGCATGTCAAGTAAGGTTGCACCCAGCCGGTCAAGGATTCTGACAGTAGCCTGGTTGACCGGCTTCAAGAAAGCATCCTGGACACATCCCCGGAAGAGGGCAACCCTTGGGCTTCTGCCGGCTGGATTGGCTTGTTCAGGCACCTCGCTGGTGCGCGCAACCAGGTAGTCACGTTCTGGAAGCAGCCTCTCTAAAGGCCTGAGCGATCGGGGAATAAGATGCAAACGGCGCACCAAAATCCGGATTCCACTTCGTTCGTACAGCAATCCAAACCATGCCAGGAATTCCATCCTGCCGGGGTACGGAAAGAGCTGCCGCAATGCCAGCCAGCGGATGATCACCTCCAACCATCCCGGCCTGCGGGCCTGCAGGCTGATTATCTTAGCAGTATCCAACAAGGTTCGATACTGCACCCCAGAGGGACAGGTTACCACGCATGACAGGCAACCCAGGCAACGATCGAAATGCACCTGGAACGATCCGGTTGGCTCAATGCGGCCCTCGGCAACGGCTCTGAGCAGGGCAATCCTGCCCCGGGGAGAATCCATCTCTGTCCCAAAGATCTCATAAGTGGGGCAAGAGGTCAGGCACATTCCACAGTTCACACATTGGCGCAGAAGGGCATGAAAATCCGGCGAGGTTAGCGAGGCACGCACCATGGATGGAATGGGCAGGGGAGGGCTGGGGGTTCACCCTCCCCAGTTCTCGGAGACTCACTTGACAGTGATGTTGATCACGCCTGGGTATCCCCACATACCCAGACCGATGTCACAGGTGTTCTGCATGAAATCGAATTTCTGGTTATTGAACGCCTGGATCTGATTCTCGGCGCCGATCAAGATGATCGGTCGATCGGTATTGAGGATCGCTTGCGCCTGAAAGATGAACGCCAAAGCCTCTTCCTTGTTGGCTGTGGTGATGTAGCTATAGGTCAGATCATCGACCTCTTTATTGCAATAACCGGCATGGTTCAAGGCGCTGCTGCCCGCATCGGCACTCCAGCACGAATAACCGAAGTCCAGGAAAGCCGGATCAACGTCGGCCGATTCGTACACGATGACCATGTCGAAGTCACGTTGATCCAGGTGTGCATTGTACAGTGTGCTGGATTCCTGGGCTTCTGGCTCTATCTTTATCCCCACATCTGCCAGCCATCCCTTAATCGATTCAGCCATGGTGATCTCTGCCGGGATTTCCACAGCATAGTAGAAGCGGAATTCCAACGGCTGCCCATCTTGGGTTTCTCGCACCCCATCCCCATCGCTGTCCACGTAGCCAGCTTCTTCCAGGATTTGCCTAGCTTTCTCCGGATCGTAGGGGGTTAACACCAGCTCGGGGTTCAGCTCGCCCTCATACCCCTCTCCGCAGGCATAGTTCGTCGGGCAGGTGACGCCATGACCCATCAAGGCGATGTCCACCAACTGCTGCTTGTCGATGGCGTAATCGATTGCCTCACGCACCTTCTGGTCGTTGATCGCCGGGTGTTTGGTCCCTTTCTCATACATGTTGAAGACGAGCTGGTACATTTCACCTGGCGGCCTTTCCTCTACGGTGGTATTTGGCGCGGAAACAAGCGTATCGTAGTACTGAGGCGGCAGCTTGGCTGTCGTCAGGTCGATTTCACCTGCCAGGAAAGCCTGGACCATCGCATCCCAATTGGCATATTGTTGGTAGACGATCCGGTCAACAGCAGGCTTACCCTGGTAGTAGTCTGGACGAGCGTCGAAGACGATGTGATCTCCTGCCACCCACTCCGATACTATATACGGTCCGGTACCGATGGGCGGGAAACCCTCGAAGGTCAACAGGCTGGCATCGTCAAACTCACCCCATATGGTGGGGGACAACATCCACCACCAGACTCCGTCGTAGTCGGGAAAGTTGCTGATGGGTACTTCGGTCGTGAATTGCAGGGTGAGGTCATCCAGCGCCTTGATCTCGGTCATGTTCCAGGAAGTGTAGAACCAGTACTTCAATTCAGTGTTGTTAAACCACTGGATGAACTCGACGGCGGTATTGGCATCGAATGGCGTGCCATCCGAATAGGTCACACCTTCCTGGAGGTGAAGGGTCCAGGTTAAGCCATCTTCACTGACTTCCCACGACTTGGCAAGCCTTGGAACGCCACTGCAACCCTTCCCTGGACCATGTCCGGTGAAGCCTTCATAGACAATATCGTTGTAATCCCAATGGTCTGAGCATGAGTACGGATTCCAGCAGTCGATACCTTGGACGCCCCCTACTCGCAATACGACCGGTTCGGCTGCTGCTGGTTCGGTTTCAACTTCGGGGGGCTGAGTGGCCTCTGGAACCTGTTCAACTAGGGTTTCCACCGCTGGTGTTGCCTGACTACAGGCGATCAGCAGGATGGCCAGGCAGAAAACCAGCAACATAACCATAGTTCTCTTCATCATTTTTCTCCATTCAATCGTTCAACAAATCGGATGAGCCATGAGCGCACAAGTCACTCTCCAATGGGGACCTCCTTTCTTTTTGCCCGGAAAAATCCAGGCTTTCCCTCCCAGGCGTTTATTAATCAATGGAGCAATCGGGCTCAATATTGTCCGTATTTCCTGGCCGATTCGACCAGCGCACGGACATTCTCCCGCCGGGCGTCCCACGGCACCTCACACTCGGTAGAAAGCAAGAAACCGCCGCCCCTGGCGCAGTCCTGGATCAAGCGCTTGCAGTATGTTTCTACCTCGTCCACGCTTCCATACACCAGCAGCGCAGATGGCACGTTGCCATGGATGCAGACGCGCTCGCCGAGGATTTCCTTGGCTTTTCTCATGTCCGTCTTTTCAAAGTCCAGGACGATGCGGCCCCTGGGCAAGCCATCGGCGATGCCGCGCAGCGTGGGCAGCACAGCAGTCAGGTCACCGTCCATATGCACATGCACTTTAAAGCCGCGCCTGACCACCAAGTCCACGCCCTTCTTCAGCGCAGGGTAGACGAACTCGTTGAAGACCGTGGGAGAAACGTAAGGGGGGCCAACAATACCCGCCTGGAAGAAGATGATTTCCGCCCCGGGTACTTCCCCGGCTCCCATGACTATCGCCTGCTCCATGGCGCGGGTCATCTCATATTCTACAACCCGGTCACACAGGGCAAGCACCTTTTCTGGACACTCGACCAGGTCTTCGATGAACCTGGGGAATGTCCGGTAATAGAGCAGGTATTCGAACGGTATGGTCGCCCTGCCGCCCATCAAGAGATTCACCCCGGTTTCTTCCACGAATCTTTTCCAGGCGGCAGCAAACAGCTTCGGATATTCGAATTCGTAGAACAGGTAATCGTCCAGGTTTTCCCTGGAAAACACCTTATGAGGGATCTTGCGGTTGAAAAGAAGGCTGGCAAA